>Ga0163154_10001420_pt1 | contig 37085 bp, 58 predicted proteins | sample OliLakLV19MP9P1_FD_148649 | JGI IMG/M metagenome (GOLD analysis project Ga0163154, IMG submission 148649) | Freshwater microbial mat bacterial communities from Lake Vanda, McMurdo Dry Valleys, Antarctica - Oligotrophic Lake LV.19.MP9.P1 | ecosystem: Environmental > Aquatic > Freshwater > Lake >... | reverse complement strand
AAGACGACTGTCTCTTTCTGTTTCCAACACACGCACAGCCTCGTTTGTTGCATCCCCAAAAGTACCTTCTTTGTTTTTTAGTCTTTCCTTGATAAGTTTTTCATACTCCTTTGTCTTTTTTTCGTACTTAGTAGTTAAATCTCTAGCAAGTTGTCCCTTTTTTTCTACATCCTCTTGCTGATTGATCTCGTTAGCCCTTGCCCCCTGTGTACCTTGTTTTTCTATCAAACCCATAATCTGTTGCTGTACGATCTGTTGATTTGTAAGTGGCGCTGGTTGTACTTGTGTCTGTGCAGAAGACTGAAAGTCTATGAGATTTGACTGCAAAGCACTCATCCCGACATTGTTTTGTTGTTGAATTGGCGGAATTGCCTTTATATTCCCTATCTGACCAGCGTTAATGGAAGTATTTACTTTTGGAAGTTGTATAGCAGTTTTAGTGGTGGGGTCATACATCAAACCTTTTTGTTTGAATATCATATCAAGCTGTTTTTGCGCTTGATTCGCTTGTTGAGTTAGTTGTTCTATTGGTGTCATAATATTATGTTAATGGTTTGTGTGGACTACTTACTATAAGAAAATCCTCAATGGTCGTGTTGAACCCACGAAGTTCAACTTTGAATTGTATCCACCTGCTCGATGTCCCGATAGGTACTTCAAATATACCCCTACTTTGACTTGAACTTGTTACTGCCCCCGCCACTTTCCAGTTATCTATAATAAATGAACTCTTAGTAAGGACTGTTGCACCGATGACGTTATCTTCAGTAGTAATTACGTATGTTCCATTGGAATATCGCATATCCAATATTTTTACTAACTGTCCCGATCCAACACCAGCAACAAGTTCAAGTTCTAATTCCTCACCATTCCCGAAAGCTGAAAATGCCTCCGATAAATCGCTACTTATTGAAGCTGTTACTTCGTCTGTCCATATTATTGTGCCAGATGATACGGGGATACCTACATAATCTCTTGTTTTTACTTTCAAGATTATTTGATCATCGGTGTCAAGAACTGCGTGTTTAATAAAAAGTTTTTGTGTTATATCTTCTACTGAATCTAAATATATTTTTTGTGATACGAAATACCCACGGGATTCTAGTAATGGAACGGCCATACACATAGTATCCTGCGAAGTAAGTGCTGTGTCTCTTATTCTAGAACCAAAGATGATATCTTGATAAATGCTTGTTGATGTACCAAATAAAGCCACCGCTCCCGCTCTGTCTTGTTTTGTGATTCCATAATCTATGATGTCATACATCCAAAAAGTCTGCGTACCCGAAGCAGAAGTTATGTCTATTGCAACGCCCGCCTCTGCATCTTCTTTAGTGAGAGCTATTTTAAATGTTGTTGAAGATAATTTGATAATAAAATATTTATAACCAACATTCAACCCCCCAGATGTTCCGTCTGTGGTAATCACAGGATTCCCAGTTGCGGGGACTATCCCTGTTGTAAAGGGCATAGTTGTAAAAGTGTCTGTTGCTATATTAATATTAGAAGATTCTATAGCATGAACATAAACCTTTGAATTTGAAGGAGAGTATCGATGGTACAAACCTACCGGTGGGTCGTAACACCAAACACCAGATGGGCAACTCTGCATTATCTCCTCTCCCTTTTTCCCTGTCGCGTCAAAATCAAAACCAATATTTATATAAATTATGTCTCCTTCAACAACAAGATTGTCTCCAAAAGACAAATGATTAGTCAAATCTCCCCACCTTTTTTCGGTCAAATAAAAAGGGAACCTTGCTATCTCATCAAACCCCCCGCCATTCCAATAAAGTATTTGCCCGTCACTTGTCAAAACCACAAAAGATGATTTATAAGCAACCAAACACACACCAGAGTATGAACCTAATGAAACTCCAACTTGTGCTGTTGATTGCGACCCGTTCCAAGTAAAGAAGTAAGAATCGTTGTTTTGACCAGTAGAATCATCCCCCAGTCGGGTAATAATCCCCATCTGGTAGTTGTTATAAACCATCCCAGTCACTTCAAAATCACTAGGAAGTGTGAGGTTGGTTGTATTTACATAAGAAGTGCTGTACTGCTTTACTACATTTCCGTTAGACACACAAAACTCATTTCTATTTTTAAATACTTCCATATAATGCCTAACACCACTCGTGAGACCAGTAATTGCACCCGCCGTCCAAGTTGATCCAGTAAGATAACTTACTGAACTAGAGCTGGATACATGGTATCTTTTTTGCCACCATCTACCGTGAGAATCTGCTGTTGTATTTGGACTATCATCCTCTGCATCTAGTCTTATTGTTTTAAAATTTGGACTCAACGTAATATTAAACATGGCACTTGTTGTGACGTTTTTAAATTCCCCGTAACTCGTTCTTCCAAATGCCGCAGCAATACCAAAGCTGGTGTTTGAAGTGTCCGACACGTTTCCTGAATCGTCAAATACATTTATCGTTCTTGGTGACAACTTTAAGTACCCAGTCTTATCAAAATTTATATTTTTGGTGTAGTATAAAACCCCAGTTTTGTCTGAATCGTTTTTTTGTATCCAATTTTGGTTTTGTTGAAGTCGTAATGCCATGTTATGTATAATAAGGGAATGATAATGTTGTACCGTCCACTATCAAATCTCTAAACCCATCGGGTAGTTTAAGAACAGTATATGTACTGGAACCTGACTCATTGACCACCTGATTCTCACTGGTTGCAGACTTAGAGCTGACTAAAAGTGAAGAAAAGCTGTCTAAACCAAACCTCACACGAAATGCTCGCTCTACATTAAAAGGGATAGTCGTGAAAGCATCTAACGAATTGATTTTTTTTTCTAAACTATCAAGTTTTTTCTCTAACGTATTTATTTTTAAAAGTAATTCCTCCATTATTTTGGTGTATTAGTCCAAACTGAATTATCTTTAGGTAGGTTTGACCACACTGGATTTGTTTGTACCGAAACTGTCTCAGGTTGAATCGCCGATGTTATTCCTAAAACAGTTGGGGAGAGATTAGACTCCAAAAGTAGTGCTGGGTTAATAAATGATGAAGACACCGGTAAAACTGTTGGTGTTACCGTCGCATTTTCAAAAGAACTAATTGCAATTACCACTATTGACCAAAACGCTGCACTAGAAAGTAGTGATGTCGCATTTCCTGTTGCCGTGTCAACATTTCTAAGACCCGATGCGGCGGAAATACTTAAATTCGACTCTTGATCGTCATAGTGTTCTGTAAAGGTAGGAGGCGTTGTCGCTATGGCATAAGTAGAATTAGTGCGTGAGTTTTGTGCGCATACGAATATCATTATTAAATCGTCAGTGTAAGATGGAGTAAAACCAGATGATGTTGGTGTAGTATTTGAACCACCAGCGGCACCATTTGCGTCGTCCATCACCGTAGAAAAATCACTTCTCTGTCCGTTAATTCTTAAAATTCTCCCTGAGATTCTCGCATTACTACCCGTTGTGGTGAATGTGGTAGTACTCGCAGAAACGTCAGCAAGGACTGCAACCTTATGAAAAACAGCCATCACAGAATTTGCGCCCGACGCATCTCTTGTTAGTGTCCAACCAGCGGGTGTGTTATATGACGTAGAATTAGTTTGCCCTGCGACATGCGCAACAAGCAGATCACCAACCGCAATTGAGGCAGGCATAAAAACATCAATTGATGTTGCCGAAGAAGATGATGTATAAGTCCCTACTGTTTGAACTGTTGCTGCCATTTCTTATTTTGTTTTTATCCTAAATATAATATTCCACTGGCACTCCATGTTATTTGGAATGTACCTGATATTGTTGAAAATGAAGACCCAAAGTCTATAAATGCTATCAAGTTAGACGTTGAAGACACACCCGTAGATTTATAGATCACCGCACCAGCCGCAGTAATCGTTGATGCCGCCCACGTTACATCTGCAGCGTCAAATATTGCAGTATTAGCCGCAGCATCTTCCGTTACAGTTTTGCTTGCTAGTGTTACACCACCCGCAGTATATCCCGCACCAGTCACCTCGTTAGTAACATCATCAAAGAAGTCATGAGTATCTTGATTGGGTGTGTAAGATGAGGTTACAAGTGCGACCTTTATTGTGTTTGTGGTTAGATTAATTGATGCTTTTAGAAAACTCGATTTCACACTGTTGTATATTACGTCAGCCATATTTATTTATAATTATTTTGTTTACCTGTTACTCTTTTAATAACGTCTTTTTCACGCTTTTTGTAATGATCCATCATAGCGTTTTCCATTTCTACGGTTTCTGCTTTTAATACCGCAGCATTAGGCAAGGAATTACGGAACGCATATTGGTATGAGGGTCTTAAAGCTAGATACTCATGGTACAACCCCGCAAAACCCGCTTTTTTTGTCGTGTCTGTTGTAAGGAAATAAGAGCCTTCTCTATTGATAAAAATCTTTAATCCCGCAGCTCTATTGTAGTTAGGGATAGGGTCAAGGAATATTCCGTTTGCAGTTTTGTCGTAAGTGTTTGGAGTTCCTGTTGTATTCAGTCCATTCCAATAATTACTAGGAGAGTACGGATTGACTGCTTGCTGGTCCACTGGAGTTATTTCTCTGAATAGCCCATTTGAGTCTGCGATCATTACTTTGTAAATCTCTAAGATCAAGTTAGAGTCTTCGTCCTCTGTAAAGGTGTAAGACCTTTGTCCTGAAACTATAGCAGTTGTAATAAACGGATAACCTTCATGGTTACTGTCGTCAAATTGCCAATTTCCACCAACGCTAAAAATCAAGGAGAAAGCCCTGTCTAGTGCGATGTTTATATCTCTTGTTTTGTCGGCTGTGCTGTAAGAGCTACTGTTACTCTTGACATTATCGTCAATTAGGTCAAGTAGTTGTGTGTATGTTAAAGACATACCACAATGGTATCAAAGCCCTAAATGGTCGGATTGTCTAGGCCGTACTTATTCTTCATTTTTTCATTCATAAACTTAGTAATAGTATCCCAGTTTGGATTTGCACTTGTCTCTGACATTGCGTTGTTATGTCGCCTCCATAAAAGCCCAATATAGCTGGAGGTCTTAAAGTGTGATCCAATCGCAGCGCATTCTTTCCAAAAAAGATGGTCTTCAAGTCCGAGTCGCATAACTTCACTTTCGTCAAATCCACCAATTTTCTCCCATAGGGTTTTTGGGAACAGTGAATTACTGTATACACAGTTTCTTTTCATTAGTATTTCTAGCGTAGCCACCTCTGGTCTTGCTGTGTAGCTAATTTTCCCAAAAGCCATCAGTCCACACGTCACTATTGTATTTTCGTCTGCTAGTTTCAAATGCTCCTTTATACAGTCGGGTCGCAGAATATCATCAGAGTCAAAACTCATAATATACTTTCCCGTTGCCTCCTTTATCCCAGCGTTTCTAGCAGAAGCCAGTCCACCATTTACTTTTTCTATAATCTTGACTGGATATTTACGAGCTATCTCTACCGAATTATCTATCGCCCCGTCTGACACAACAATTATCTCGTGAGCCTTTACAGTTTGGTCTAGCACGCTTTGAATTGCTTCGTCTAAGTATCTTGCGTAAGAGTAACAGGGGATTATGACACTAACATTTGTATCCATTTGTTCTATCGAATATTAGTTATATCTTTGCTATTGAAATCTATCAGCCAAGCACTACCGATACCACCACTTTCCAAAAGTTTATGTGATGAACTTTTTATTGTTTCTTTGACAATATCGCTATCCACACTCTTAATCACCTCGTCACCATCAAGACGGCAACAAATAGTTTTGTTATGGTCGGTTGAAACCACGAATATCATTTGCATAATTGTTTATACTTATCCCTATTATATGATAAATATTCTGGCCAATCAACATCGCTTATGTGCATTTCAACCTCTCTGCGTTGCCACTCCGTATCATTCTCATATACGGGGTGTTTAAATGCGTTTTTCTTTTTTTCTTTGCCACCGATACTATTGAAATGCCAACCACCTCGCTCCACCACTTCGTATTCATTCATATCGTCTGTTCTCAAATGATTCATACAAGCACCTTTAATATTCTTATACCTTGTACAAATAGTCCCAGTCCATCCAAGCCAGTTCTCATTAGTTCTCTGATTAAGAAAATAAAGATAGGGAAGTTGTCGGGGTTTATATATAGCGTCTTTAATCTCAGGCATAGACTCATGTCGCCAAATCTCGTCTACATCCGATATGTATACAATGTCATTATCTTCACAAAAGAGTAGTGCTTTCTGTGCCATTTCTTTTTGGTAAAATTCACGCAACCAAAAATGCTCACCCGCACCAGTGTTAGGACTCAGTAGTGCCATTTTCTCTACTTCTTTATCCCCGTTCTCCACGACATAATGTATAATATTCCACCTAGCAAAACGTTCCTTGTTTTCCTCGTAGTATAAAGGTTTAGGCACGCCTGAAAAGGTCTCTCTTGCTTCTACTAAAACAAACTTATCCACATACTTGTCTAGGATACTTAAGCGTATCTCCAAAAGATCAAGCTCGTTGTTAAAATAAAACAAGTCAATAATCATAATAATTTTTTAGCTTCTTCTTCAGTACACATATCGTAAAGTTCTACCATACTTCTTATAATGTGCTTATATAAATACCTTCTTGCGTTTCTATTGTAATTTTTGTTGATATACTCCATCTGGTTTTTATACGCTTCAACTTCCTGTGAGAGTCTGAAATCTTTATCTTTTAAGTAGCGTTCCCACCAGATATCTTCACCGATTTCTCTTTGTTGTCTGATGTGAGTCGCCTCGTGGACTTTAAGGTCATCTGAAATGGGTGACTTACAGTAAATTGTATCTCCATAAGTAAAAATAATTCCTTTATCCCAATCAACACCAAATCTCTCCCGACACTTCTCGTATATGTTATTAGGAGGTTTTTCCGTTGAGTATTTTACTTCCATAAAGTGTAAAGTGTTCGTTCTATAAGGTGCGCTTCTGCCGGTAGTTGTGTCCAAGATACTAAATCCCGTAGTCGTGAGTAGTAATCTTTGCTGTGCTTTAAGATGTTATCCTTTGGCACTATGTAACACGCACCGGGCGCAAAAGGCAAGTAATCTTTGTACTTGATATCAAAATCCTTAGCGAACTCTGCATAACTGAAATAATACTTTGCATCATAAGAGTATAAATACCACGAAGTATTTTTTTCTTCATAAATCCCGTTCTCGTTATAAAAAGAAATACCCGATTGCGTTTCGTGGTTCTTTGTTAATAGGGGTGTGAAGGTTTTATTATTACAGACTTCATCAAACTCCTCTTTAGTGATATGCCTTTCTAAAATGTTGCCTTTGGTAAATTGAACAACATCGGGTAATTTCTCGTAGTTTTCAATGATAAAAGATAAATAATCGTGGATATTGTAGCCGATATTCTCTACCTGTATTGCCTTAGTGTCGTCTATCTTTTCGCCACGATTATAAATTATATAATTATCAGAATACTCTCTTAGCCAGTCAAGGTTGCAATTGTAGTTACTTACTACTAAAAAAGAGTTCGTTATTTTCATTTCTCTTTTGTTAATACACCATCTCTGTCTAAATAATTCCAACCTTGTGTGTAATTTTGATCTATACTCCAGTATCCGTCTGAAATGTTAAATCTGCCCCAATACTTCGGTGCTATACAATACTTTAGTTTCAAACTAAGCCACGCGGGGAAAAAGCCAAATGATGAATTGGAAAGTATTACATAAGGTGCGTTATGTATTGACCGCCAGTCGTGTCCTATCTCGTGGGTTATCTCTAGATCAGGGAAGAATTGTTTAGCTGTAATCACGTCATCTGTTACTACTCTGAACACAATATCGGGTCTGACTTTTTTCATCTTTTCCATAGCGTTCTCCCAATAACTACTAGGTAAAAAGAAATCCTTAACCCACACATACTCCCCACCTCTAAAAGCTAGAACACATACATTTTCAGGGACATCTAATGGCTCGGTCTTTAACCACTCTCGTATCTCTGCCCTCCTATGAATGAAGTAATCCGAACCCTGCATCAATCCGTGTACCATAGTGTTATCTGGTATTCTTCTTAAATAATCATCATAGCCACTTATATCACTCCCGTTTGCGTGTAGCGTAGTTTTCTCCCGATAATATCTCTCTATTCCTTCGGGTAATTCACTAGGTGCTTGGCCCTCTACTGGAGTGTGTCCACCTATGACAGGTTTACCAAAATCAAGCGTCATAAACGAATGTCCCTTGAATCTTTCTTGGTGTGCAATACCCCATTCGTAACCATTGTCTAAGGCTATGCAACGAGTTGTTACTATGTTTGCTAACTGGTTGCCTAACCCCATACCATTGTAGATTTCCGTAATTATCATCTCATTAAAATCATAATCCCATTGTTATTCTTGTAATGCTCCTTAACCCTCCACACACCAGACTCTAAAAACTCATTTATGGCGGGCATCAACTCTGTCTCACAAGAAACAGTGTCGTGGATTACAATATACTTTCTAACACTACCCGCATGTATTTTTAACTCTGTTTCTAACTGTTTATAAGTGTGGTCTGTGTCTATAAAAAGCAAATCAGTTTTGTCTATCTTAATCTTTGTTGTATCAGCTTCTCTGAAAGTAAAGTCTATCCCTTTGTCCTTGCACGCTTTTACCAGAGAATCTAAATCGCCCCCGTATTCTTTCGGGTGTTTAATGTCTATTGAAACCAATGTACCCCCTTTCATTCCTTCTACAAATGCCCAAGTTGATACTATGTATCTGACTCCCATTTCTGTGACGTGATCACACTCTGACGCAAGGTTTTTAAGCGTTTCTAAGTGTTCGTTAATATCCGAGCTTTTGATTTTTAAGTATTCAAATAGTGTCATATCTTTTTGTCATTATCAAAACCTCCTCGTCTTTTCTACCCTGTGTTATTTTTTCAGTCATCTGATGTGTTCCAATACCTATCACTACGTTAAAATCATTTAAAACTGTCGGCATCCCGTATCTTTTGTGCAATCTCTTGTAAAGGTCGCAGTCAAACAGCCATACGGATTCCTCATCAAACAAGTAAGGGTTATTATTCTCAAAGGATAAGACTGAAGGGGAACCAATTGTATTCTTGCCTTTATGGATATTATTGTTATACATAGCAAAATGGGGGTTTATCCTGTCTTTACCATTTGTGTGGTAGCAACCTGTTACCAACCAGCCACCCCGCCAAGTCTCTGAAATGGACTGTAGGGCGTTTTTATGAGCAAACAAGTCATCCATGTGCAGTATCTTTATTATCTCGCCTTTTGCGCCCTTAATAGCTTTGTTAGTATTCACACAAGCACCCCTTATTGGATTTTTAATCCAAGTGATTTTCATACCATAAGTCTGTGAGATTTTATAAAGAACATCACCATCAGAATTATCTGCTACAAAGACTTCAAAGTTATCGTAAGTCTGTGAGATTATTGAGTCTAAACAACGTGTGAAGAAGTATGGAGCGTTGTCCATACTGTGAACAGGAATACATATCGCTATTTTTCTATTTGTAACCATTCTTTAGGTACTTTAGTTCTTACTTCCCCGTCAGAATACCATAGTGTTGATATACTCGGACAGACTACCTTTATTGCGTAGGGGGATATGTAGGAAGCCCACCAAGAAAACGATGAATTGGCCATAATAATACCACGACAACCTGCCATCATGTTCATGTCTTCTATCTCATTCCCATTAGAAAACTCACAGTTACTGAAAATATTTTGTTGTTTGCACCAATCAATATCATCACTAAAAACAAGGAAGTCTGCGTTTGGAAACTCTGCCATAGCTCTCTCGTAGTAATTGGTATCAGATATGTCAACATAAAACGCATTCTTGACGTAATCTTTCCTCCTAACATGTATGGCCACTTGGTCTATAGGACTTATACCTGCCCCGTACATTTGTTTGATCTCTTGTTCGTACTCACTGAATAATGCGGGGTCTTGCACATATATGTCTGGTATCTCCCCACGTTTCATTTGTGCGTAGATATACGCTATCTGAAACATTTGATTACCCAGTTGCCCACTTATCTTTTTTATATCAATCATAGCCATTCCCTATTCTCTAGTGTCCAGTTAATATACTTAGTTAAAGACTCTTTGAATGTTAAAGGTGCTGTCCAGCCCAAATCTCTTAACTTCTGTCCGTCTAGTGCATAGCGATAATCGTGTCCGGGTCTTGTGCTGTGGTGGTCAATTAGCTCATACTTCAAAGTCTTACCCATTATCTCTGCAACAGTTTCTGCCATCTCTAGGTTGTTTAACTCAATATCCCCGACAATATTGTATCGGTCTGGTACAAGGTGTTCGTCTTGAACATAAAAAGTTGGTTTGAGATTTTTTACTATGTACAAAACTGCGTCTGCCATATTCCTTGCGTGCAAGTAATAGCGTGAGCCGATTTTACCTACCTTCCCGTGAACAGTTAGCGTGTCTCCGCTCTCTATACAACGAATTGCTTTAGCTAAATACTTTTCGTGATCTTGAAACTCACCAAAAATATTCATCGTGTTCGTTAAAATCAAGGGTACGTTATAAGTTCTCCAATATGAGATAGCAATAGCTTCTTGGCACGCCTTCGACGCAGAATATGGGTTGCTTGGGATAATCGCTGACCATTCTTTGTGATCTACACCTAAGGGTGCGACTCCATAGACTTCGTCTGTTGAAAACTGTAAAAATACTTCTGGTGGACAATCTCTTGCGTACTCCAGCATATTCAAGGCGACTTGCGTATTGTTTTCAATAAACTGTCGTGGCTCTGTGATACTTCTATCAACGTGGCTTTCTGCCGCTAAATTCAAAATAATGTCGCACTTACCGATACGCTTCTTGGTCATAGGGGGGAAAGGTGAAACAAGGTCGTGGGTTATTATCTCCACTCGGTCTTTCCACTCTGGGTGGCCCTTCAAAGTTTCTTCTATTCTCTCTGGTGTGCCTTTATGCTTCCAAGAAGCTATGCCCACAACATTCCAGTCTGTGTTTACTAATATATGACGGAGTATGTGCGAACCCACAAACCCCGACACTCCAGTTAAGAGTACCTTCTTCATACTATTTCTTTTTAGCGTTCTCTTCTCTAATTCTTAAAACAGTTTTTTCAATCTGGTCTTCTACTTCTACATAAATATCGCCATTTTTGTCATCCTCTATAACGTGTAAGGCTTTCTCAAACTCTCCGAGCTGATCTTCTACTAATTTAATCACTAACGGCTCTAGTTTATCCTTGATTAGCTTAGCTTTCTTCTCTACTGGCTCAATTTTCTTCATTTCTTCATCGTAAAAATCCTTGTCGGGTTGTAACTCCACATTTAATCTCTTGATCTCTTCCTGATGTTCGTTAATTAGCTTGTTAGTAGCGTCAAACTTACTAAAGGTTTCTGCAAGCCCATCTAGGATAGGATTAATTTCTTTTTGTAGCTTTTTTAATTCACCTTTTAGTGTCCTTACTTTCTCGTCATTTATTAAAATCTTTCTAGTGCCAGTGTAGTTCTTTTCACTTAAAATTGTTTTATCTATTATCATTTGTTTATTAGTTTATTTATAGCTCTTGTCCAATCTACCGCACAATTCTTTATATTATAATTTTCCAGCACATAATCGTGTGCCTTTTTTGCTAAGTCGGAGTAAATAGCATAGTTTTCTTTGATTTCAATCACTCTATCGTACCACGAATTATCATCCACAACAATTGACATAAACGAGCTATCCACACCCTGATATGGACTCGTGCCGTCTGCAAACCCCTGTGCTATTACGGGGATATTTAATAAGGACATCTCTAAAAACTTTAAATTGCTTTTGCAACGATTAAAGTAATTGTCCTTGCGTGGTATCACCGCCAAATCTAATGCTAGGTTCGCCACAGTCATCATGAACTCTGTTACGGGTACATAAGATTGCCACTCCACATTCTTTAACGATGACCAAAAGTCATAGTCCATTTGCATAAAGGATAAATGAGTGCCGTCTTTATACTTCACACCCAAAACGACTATAGTAATGTCACCTCGCTCGTCTAGTCTTTTGATCTGGTCTTTGATATGTAGGTAGTCATCATTAGTTGTGACTGAACCTATAAAACCTAAACGAAATTTTCCTGTGTTATTCTTTTTGCAAGGAAAATCATCGAGTGGGTCTATACAGTTTTTCAACACTACTACGTTAGGATTTATTTCAGCGTATTCTTTAGCTAAGGTTTCAGTGGAAGCTATCACACCATCTGATATTTTAAGAACATCCTTTACTATCTGACTCATGTCGGTCGCTATTTTTCTTTGGTCATCATTCTCTAGTCTTTCAAGTGGGATACCCTTACCTGCTAAGTAAGTATCATCATTCTCAAAGATAAGTTTCTTTCCTGCACGCTTGATTGACATAGCGAGCGATAAACTATTTTTTTCATTAGGTCGTTGCATTACAACCACATCAGCTTTGATAGCCATTTCTGCAACCGTGTCTGAATTGGTTGAAGCACCGTTTGACTTGATAAAATCACTAACAACCATTTGTTCCGAGTAGACTCCCGGCAAGTAACCTCTATAGTAGTAACAAAACGCATAGCGGCCGGGTAAATACAATATGCGCATCCTATTTGTTTTTGGTTAGCTTCGCTATTGTCTTTTTTAATTCTTCCACTTCAGATCTTAACGAATTTTGCTCTGTTGGGTTTACGTTTCTATCTACTGACGAAGGATTACTGACTGCTTCAGTCATAGCTCGTGCCGCACTTACCCTGTCTCGTTCTTTTTGTAATATCTCCTCCCACTTTTCATGATTGACTATTTGTCTCCCACGAATAATGTACCCACCATTAGTTTCGTCCAATAAGTCTATTATGTTACCACCTAAGTCCATCACCTTACTTTTACGAGCCATCCTAGAAGAAATGTTTATTGTCATTACTTATATTGTACATAACATATACAAAGTATGCAAACAACAAAAAACCACCCGAAGGTGGTAATCTGGCAATATATAATGAATATTGAACCTATAGTCCTACTGCCACAGAATGAGAACGCATTTTGACTCCTGCGTTGTCTCGGTTTTCTACGCTTCCGTAACAAAGATCGATCGTTACCAAATCTCCAAGATACTCGTGAACATAAGATTGCTGTACTCGGACACCTTCTGATCCCACCATACCTTTCTCAGTCTTTACAGGTAATGTTAGTCTCGCCCAATGAATAGCATCTTTGTGAGCAAGCATATTTAGTCGAGCTGAATTTTCACCCACAGCACCAGCACCTAATGGTACATCTGGTGTAACTATAACTGGGATACTGTACAAAGAACGAGTCGGCTGTTTGCCTCGTGGTAGCTCTGTTGATGTATTCTGCCATAGTGTCAATTTGTCTACTGAACCAATTTGTCGGTAGAAAGTGTTTGGATGAAAAATCCAAGCTGCTGAACCATTGTAAATTGGTACTCCAACTGTTTCAAGCAAAGCGATAGCCGCAAGAAGAGAAGAGTCCGCCAAGTTTTGATTTGCAGCACCTACAATGTTAGTTGTAAATCCTGTAAACAACGCGGCGATATCTGATTCCAAATCATGCGCAACCTCCCAAGCACCACCTTGAGCGATTTTATCTTGTAGGTAGTAACTTTTCTTTACCTGTGCCAACTCTCTATCTTCGATAACAAATGAAGCCTCTTTCCATGTTGAAACATTAAGAATCGCATTTGTAAAAGTTGGTGAAGAAAGTGTAACCTCTGCATTTACCACCTTTGTGTTTGTTGTCAAAGCGGAAATATTAGGTGTGTACACCACAGCACCACCGTCTGAAAGTTCATCACTTCGGTCGATGAAGAAATTAGCCAAACTTAGTTCGAATCGGAAGTAGTCGTTAATCACTTTACCCCATACAAGAGGTATGTCTACTGTAAGGTCACCTCCATTACCTCCTGTAAACCCATTTGTTCCTAAACCCATTTTATTTTATTATTATCCCAACTGTGTCTCTTTCCACATAGCTTTGTGTTCCTCTGCTGTTAGATTTTCTGATTGGAACCCTTTCTTCACTATTGCTTGTCCTGCACCCTTTGAAGCGGGTAGTGAAGCCCTTTTGGTCTTCTCTTCCTGTTCTTTCTGGTTCTTGATAGCAACAAAGATAGGGTCGTTCACAGTATCTAAAACAGATTTACCCCTAGCTTTTGCAATAACTTTGAGTTCTCCAAGTAATTCGTCAGACATTCCTTGTGATTTCAAAATCATCGCTTGGATAGATTCATCCGTTGGTTGTTTATTAATTGGTTGATGTGCGGAAGTTTTCAGTTGAGACTCTAAGTCTCTTACCTGTGCCTCCGCTTTTTTTGCTCTTAAATGTATTAGGCGTTGGGCATCTTGTGCCTTTTCCAAATTATCTTTAAGAACTTCGATGTCCTCTGTGTCCTCTACATCGTCAAGAATTATATCGGGTTCTTCTTCGGTAGATGTTATGGTATCTACAACCGGTTCGTCTTGTTCAGACATTTTATTTGCTGGATTATGCCCCTCAGCAGGCTGTTATGTGGATTATGCTTTCACCACAATGCTAATAACACAAGGATTATATCATCTGTCAATTTGGTCGGATTAAATACCAACTACCTAGCGTGGTTTTTTATCTTTTTATTACGAGGGATAAACTTGCTTGCAAACTCCTCAATGTTATTCGGGAAGATACCAGCGTAGCGCATAAGTATACGTTCCCTCTCTTGTGGGTCGTTTAAATTACCTTGCTTGATTTGTTTCTTTAGGCTTAGGGGTTTGTATTCCATATTGATTCTCTAATTTATCAAATGCCTTTACTACTTCATTAATTGCTTCTGCGAGAGACTTAACGTCTAGGCCAGCTCTTGCACGCTTCACAATCTCTTTCTCCAAATGATCGGCGATGAACGACAAGACTGCTTCTTTTGTGTGAGGATCACCATTGAATCTTTTTAAAAGGTTTTCCATGCTTATTATAGAAATATAAGGTCTAAGCAATCCCCTACTCGTAGGTCTTGTGTCCCCACAAGTTTGTTTGCACAAAACTGTTTCCTTTGACCAGTCGTGCCAACGAAGACATTCCATGCGTCTTGATAAGGAAGGCCCGAAGTACCCGCTAAAATATTCATGCACTCGCTCTTTCTCCTACCAGTAGTCCCCGCCATTATGTTTAACTTATCCTGAACTGTTGCTTTGTTAGCGTTCAATACACTTTCACTTGGCTCTGAGAATATCCAACGAGCACCAGGTGATGATACTCCTTGATTGTTGGTGCTATTATTCCCTGCGTACCAAACATTATTTGACGATGCTACCGAGTGTTGAATATTTAAGTAATCCCCAAACATTGGCCCTTCTGTGTTTTTGTTAAGTGTGTGAGTTGCTGTTGTAACGGAGTCTATTGTAATCTCAGCCCCGGGTGATCCTCTAACCCAAAAGGAATTGACGGTTATTGTTGCACCATCAGCAAATCGCACAACAGCGGGTGCTACACCTACCCTGAAGTTATTAAAAGTAACTGGTGATTCATCAACACCGATAATAAAATCACCTGATCCCGTTCCTGTAAGCAAGAGATTATTGTATGTCAAACCACCATGTGAAAATGTTTTACTGTTTGTCGTAGAGGAATGGTCAATCACAATCGTAGAAGTACCCGCATCAAACGTAAGTCCTGTGATTGTGCTTGTATTCCATACTGTACCAAAACTCTTAAGAGTCCATTTTCCTGTACCCAACTTTAATGTTCTGGTTGCTACTCCAGTACAACTGAAAACGCTCATTGTTATATCAAAAGTAGAAGCATCAAACGTCCCGTTTGAATAAGACCCCATAGTTATAGAGGCTACAGTAGGAGAATAGCCTAGTGTCACCGTTCCACCACCTGACGATCCGTTAAAAATAATGAGATCACCGTCAACTGGTACGGAAGCACCCCCCGCACCACCTGTAGTAGCCGACCAGATATCTGTATTACTTTCTGACCAAATTACCGAAGCTCCTCCTGTTACTAAATATCGGGTTGCCATATTATTGTGTTGGTTGTGGTGTTATCGCTGATAAATCTGTGCTTGGTGTTGGTTGAGTAGGTGATGCTGTTACAGCAGATGACTTCATCATAGACGATGAGATAGGTATACCAGACATTTCTACGATTGAACCAAATATCTTTGAAAGAGTAGGGTCTTCTAGGACTGCGTATTGCCCTGTGTTTGGATTGAATGATGACACCACTGTTTTTAGTACGCTATCAAGTGACTGTAGTACCGCGCTTTTATTCTTTAATTCGCCAGTGATGTTAGCAGATATTTTACCTTTAATATCTAAAAACTTCTCTGGTATATCAATCTCTCTTTTTGAGCCGAAAGTCGATAGCGATTTGCTTACTTCTGCACCCATACCTGCCACATCTCCTTCGGTTGGTAGGTTACCCGCTAACAACGCTTCTTTCATCATCTGCCTTTGGTTCTTGATGTTGATAGCTTCGTCAATTACTTTCAATTCATCTTCACCAAACTCTGATACAAGGTAGTGTTGTTTCATTATCCTCTTTTTAAGCTCAGGGAATATCCAGTCGTTTAATATCTCATTGAGGAAAATACCCCACTCCTCTCGTCTGTATTCAAATGGAGAGTTGGCTACTTGATTAAGTAGGGCTGTTTGAGAGTAAGGAGTACCCGCCGTTGGTGATTCACCAGTGTTTGCGTCGTAAGTTGATGACGCTTGGTTATACTGAGTGTTCCATAGGTCAATTGTTCTTTCAAACTGTGGTAGAGCTGACGGGGCAAGATTAAGGGAATTGATAGTCTTACCATCTTCAAGCTCAAAGATATGTCCGTTTTGTAAAGTTAAGGCATTACCTGAAACCTTTCTTGAAGTAGTAGCTAGTATAACCTTCCCTGCTATATCCATAGCGTTTTTCATTGAGATCATAGCGTCATTGATAGCCCACTGAGACTCAAATCCATCTTCAATTACCCCACGACCAAGACCTCTACCCGGTATTCTTTCCCACTCTAAGTATCTATATTTATCTTTTATGTCTTTTATATCTTCCTTATAAAGTAGCCATTTTTTCTTGCCCACACAAGCCATGTAGAAACACATAGTCTTGAAAGTTTTAGAATTCTCCTCGTTATCTGTTTCGTTTGGGTCATTAGAATTCTCCTCGTTGTCTGTTTCGTTTGGGTCAAATGACACGGGGAACTCTCCTGTTACCTCCTTAATCGTCATCTTTGTCGGCTTGTTTTTGCTAGCTTTGGCATGAGCTTCTATTGCTTCGTCTATCTCGCTTGCATACCAAGTGTCTGATTTCTTTATCACATCAGACGGTTTCATATAGTGAGTTTCAATAATAGCTCCGCCCAAAACTTCTACCGGATCAGTCTCCACGTTTCTCCAGTCTACTACTTCTATTTTTGACCCCACGCCTCCTTCAAATTTCTTGATCAATACACCGCCATATTTGGGCCGTGTGTGTCCCATTTCGTTTAGAGTCCTTGAAAAGTTTATCTCCTTTAGGTACTTAAATAGCTCTCGGTTAATCATCATTGTCGCCACTACTGTCTTTTGGTCAATGGTATCTGGCTCGAACTTAATATCTTTTATGTCTAAATCGGTGGCGATTTTTGCTATCGTCACTCTGTAGTTACACACATTGTAAAAAGGTTTTTCTCTGCCTAGCTCATCAGTGTTACCTGATAAATATTTACTCGCAGAATAGAACTCAATGTTTCTTAAAATTTCTTTTTGGTTGACCTGTAAACCGCTTATAACTTCTACTGAACCGTTGTAAGCGTCTGATAAATTGTCTAAATATGCAAAGATTTTATTGTCCACAGACAGAATGCTAACAAATTAACGCTTGGTCGGATTACCTAGCAAAGTTAGTCCCCCTGTTCCTGCGGGCTTCCATAAGCATGTATTCTTCTATTTTTGAGAGTCCAACATCTATGTTTAGTGTCTGCATAGCGTAACGCCCAGCGTCCATACAGTGATTAAAGCCGTCTTCTGCTGTGTTCAAAATCTTTCCGTTCTTATCAGTAATCCATAAGTAGTTTCTATATTCCTTGATTATGTTTACTGATCTTTTAGTCACAGATACTCTCTGGCTCTGCACAACTTGTATTCCTTGATTTACTGAACCTTGCCCTTTTTGTGCGGGTAAAATGTTTATCCCATAAGCCATAAGCTCATCATTACTCTTTGGCTCTGATGAGTCGGGGATAACTAATGCTTCTGGTAGGTTAGAAAGAATATCGGCTATCTGTTTGTTTGAGAGTCCTTTCTGATAAGTAATCTCATCCCAAATAAAGCCCCCGTTGTATTTATACACCGCAACAATAGCTGTCGGGTCGTTGCTGTATCCATAGTCAAGCCCATATCTCTCTAGCTTTGCTTCGTGTGGTATCTCGTCAATTATCTGCCAGTCTTTGTAAATCTTTCCTTCTACTTCTCCGAGCTGACCCTCTCCATAAACCTGCCACCAACCTTTTCTGTTTCTTCTCTGTTCAATGGAAGCAATAATCTCTGGTGATAGTGCTTCGTTATCCTTGTATGTAAGTATTATAAAATCTAAGTCATCACGCTTGCCTAGTAACTCCTGTTGCACCCAAAACTCATTCGTTGGGTTGTAGTCAAGCATTATAAACTCTTTCGTCCGTACCTCTAATTGTTCAAAGGCGTCAAAAGTATTATTGTTCGCCTCATTCATAAATAATCTATCTCGTCTTGCTCCACGCAACTTATCTGCGTTGTCTGTGCTGAAGAACTCCATTTGACTTCCTGTTTCAAAAGTATAAATACTGTCGGTTGCGTTCCACTTATCTTCTTTCCAATATCCGTGTAATTGTAAAATGTTCTTAAAGTCTCTTATCGCTCCACGCTTTAGATGGGGAATACTCTCTGATACTACACTTGTTAGTGTTTTTATCTTATCAGTCTGTGCATAAGCAATAAGATATAACAAAATACTTATTGTTTTACTTGCTGAAGTACCCCCTTGGATAATTCTAACTCGTTTCTTCAGTTTGTTTATCTTCTTGTATGCTGTCGTGTCTTTGAACATTTATTATTGGTTGTGGTAAATCTTTTCCGTCTGCACCAGTGCTCTCTACTCTTAAACTATATGCATCCTTACCTAAAGTAGTAACAACTGTCTTTGAAACATCAACCACTATCCTCATTACATCTGGAATTATTTTACCCTCCCCTGTCTCGTAAGAAGTATCAAGAACTTTCTCTAAATTACGCTCTGCTTTTGATAACATATCCTTGCGTCTCAGTTTCCCTAAACGCTCCTTAAACCAGTCTCGCATTGTTACATTCTTTGCATTGCTTTCTGAATATCCTGCGTCTATTGCACTTTCATAAGCATTTTTAAGCCCTTTCGCAACAAAAGAAGCCCACATTACTTCTTCTCTTGGGTCACTTACTGTTGCGTTTGCACCATTTGGGTTGGGTACTATCATTTTCTGCTATAAATCTTATTAACTTCTATCAAGGGAATACTTAGTATTTCTGAAACATCCATTGATGTAAATCCCTCCTTTCTCATTATCGTAACTATCATTATAACACTTGGTATGTTAGATAACAAAGTTATTCTGCGTAGCGGTATTCTTCTTCTATTTTGGTATATGTTATCCCAGATGGTGGTCTTGCCTACACCGAAATATAAAGCTATTTGACGATTTGTACAACCTTCTTTCTGTTGTCTGCGTGCTTCCTGTATTTGTTCCTGAGTCAATACCCTTACCCTCATTATTTCTTAGCTTTCTTGGTTTTTTTGGTTTTTTTTGTTTTTTTGGTTTTTTTGGTTTGTGAAGTCTTTGTGTACATAGTTTATGATTATTTATACGCATAGATTATATCACACAAGTATATGTGTTGCTACATGTGGATAGCTATTCTGCGTTCACATCTTGTTTATACCCCTTTTTTTGATTAGCTTTCTTGTATCTTAGTGTTTGCATTACTGCTGTTTTAGCCATTTCTGATATCTGTTCCTTAGAAAATCTTTTTTTTCTAGTTGTCCATCCCTTTCTATTCGCTATCGTGTGTGAGTTTATCATATTAGTTTTTTATATTCTGCTTTATCATTTCTAGTAATGTGTCTAGGTAAATAACACACTTAGTTTCGCTCATTGGCTCGCCGTAAATCTTAAAAACAAGCACAGGTTCTCTACCAAGGCTCTCTAGCTTTTTAGTCTGCCTCCACCACTCTGGTATGTGTAGTGCTGCATGGTTTTTACATTCTATCCCAACATTCTGTCCCAAAATCATCATAGATGTCCAAATATCCCCTTTTTCTGTGGGTGATGATCCTGACCCGTGTGAGCGATACGCCTTTAGATCAATCCCCTTATCCCTGATTTGGCCTGCAACATATTCCTCCAAAAGTTTTCCTTTTTGTACTGATGTTTTCATAGTTATTCTTCATCTGTTAATTTGTCTAGGGAGGAGATGTAATTTGCTGCATCCTGTATCTGGCTTTCTTGCCCTTTGTATTCTTTTAATAATCCTTTCACCACCCTCTCCCTATCTTCTCCTATGGCTTGTGCGATTGAGGTGGCGAGGAAGGCTTGGATATATCTTTCGTAAAAAATCATTGCGTTCTTCTCCTTTCGCATAGATAGTCCTGCAAAGAAACTATCAAAACTTTCAAACTCCGCTGATCTTTTTTCTGTGGGTGTCATATATTTTTATTTATCTGTCACTAGCTTCTCATTCTCATAAAGCACCTTCTCAAAAATATCTAGGATATACTGCGCCTCATACAACTGACCTTCTGCATATTCAATAGATAATTTTGGTAGTTTGTCTTTTATCATTCCGTCTCGTCTGACTATAAGCGAGGTTACGATAGATTTTAGAAAGTCGTGTATTTGTTTTAGTTTCATATTTATTTAAGGTTAGTGTCTAGGGATGCGAGGGTTCTCAAAAACATTTCCAATGATTTCAGAATTTTCAACTAAAAGAGAATGGAGTCTTTCCCAATAACCTTTTCTTTGGACTTTAAATCCTCCATCTTCCCATACGATCTTTTCAATTGTTCCACCGAGATAACTGGATTTAATGACATCCCCCTCATAAATCTCTTTACCATTTTTGTCTTTAAGACCTGTGTATAGCATCCATTCCTCTAAACAACTTGGTTTTTCTGATGAATCATTTGTATGGTTACACAAATCATTCATTGTCCAGAATGACATCTTTTTAGATAAACCATCCCAAGCTCTGAATTTCATTATTTCTCTTTGGTTCATATTTATTTCTTTATCTAGTAATAATTTGAAGGAAAACTAAAACAGTTTTAGCAATCTTTTATACCAAGGAAGTTTTCTTATTCTATTACACGCCTTAGCATTTATTTCCATGTAATTCATTTCCCATAGTTCATCTACCTTAAATCGCACAGCCTTATCAAGAGTGTCTTGTTGGATAGTCATTAAGTCTCTAAATATCTTTTCGTCATCTTGTTTGACAAGATATGTAGTAAACTCAGAACTTCCTGGTTCATAGACCTTAATTGGAAAATAAATAGCTTCTTTCATAGTTACGACATCGGGAGTTTTTTCTGTCTCTTGAAAAGTGGCCATAACTTGTTCTCGGATAGCTTCTCTGTAAACTCCAGGAGATACATCCAACCACTTTTTACCAATGTCTATTTTAATCGCTTTCATATATATTATTTAGTTATGTCTAGGGAGGCGAGCCTAATGAGAACATCTTGCGAAGTGTGCCCATCCCATTTGTCTGCCAATTCTCGCTCTTCACACTCAAATAAATCCCAATCCTTTAACTCGTAATGGTTACTTATTTGTCCAGTCGGCAGTGTCGCCACAACAATAAACCACCCACCTCCAAAACATTCTTCACCATCACTGTGTTTTTTACTTTTATGAATTTGGTACTTTCCACCACTCGTCCACTCGTTGAACAGTACAGCGTTATATATCTTTGGGAACTCGTATAATTCCTTGAATGTATGGTAGCCATCTGATGTATTCTCAGTTACCACCATCCTCTTCCTCTCCTCGGCTATGGCTTGTGTGATTGATGTGGAGAGGAAGGCTTTTACTTCGGGTTTGGCATCATACCAACCTTCCTTAGGGTCAGTTGCTCCAAGGTTAGGAAACTTCTCATCAAACTCCTCTAAGATTTTTTTTGTGTTGTTCATATATTTTTATTTTATTTTTTTCTTGTATCCAAACTTTGCATTACAAGCCTTGCAGTAATTCCCTCTTTCTAAATAATTCTGCTCTAAGTCACCCACAATCTGTTTCTTGCAATCTACACACCTGTCCTTTATGTGTTCCGTGTTGTAAGTATAAAACTTGCCATCGTCCTCGTACGTTTTCAACATATATTTGTTATTATTTGTAATATCCTGCGTCTTCTGGGTTTGGTATCGGCACTTCTGTCGCCACACAAATCTTTTCCATATATTCCCCAAACTCCGCCTTTGATAATTCTGTTGTACTTTGTGACTTCTCAAAGTCATATACTCCCTTGCGACCTTTAATCTTTACAATCTTTCTAGGAAGTAAGTTTGCTCTGAAGTAAGCGTGCAAATCGTCTGCATCGTTTCCAGTTTCTCTTGCTATTACAGTTAGATAAACCCAGTAGAAAGCATTTTGAGTAAGTGTCCGTTTGTTTTCTAGTGGCGTGAGGTGAAACCTTGCTTTTGGATTATCTACGCAGTAATCGTGGAAGCTCGCAGTCTGGTAGTCAGTGAGGTGTGGCTGATTATTCTTTTGTTCTATAAGCCAAAGTTTCATTTTTATATATTTGGTGGATTATCAATATCAATAGGACTTGTCGGCTCTTGAATATCCCAATTACCTACAAGCCAGCTTCTCCAGTATTTTATTCTTGCTTCTGTTGGCGTGTTTTCAGCGATAGCAAGGTCTACTGCCATACGAATTGTCGAGCTTGTCCGAATACCCAATTCCTTGTTTTCTTGGCTTTTCTGTATACCCTCTTGTTTTGCCTTCATCATACCAGCCCCGAAACCGCTTTTATTGCCACCCATTTGCCCCGTAGACGCATTTTCCTGCTTTGGAGGGTACAATGTCTTATACCCCTTGTCATTAGTGTAAATTACGCCTGTTACCTTATGCCCTGACATAATTGAAGCCCAGTTAGGGAAGTCGCCCCAAATTGATACCTTTTCAAACTCTGCACCCGACTCGTCTTTTAGCGTTGCACTGATAACATCTTTACCTGTTGTTGTTTTCTTTTTTTCTGACCAAATTATTTCAAAGTTTTTGTTCATATTTTTTTATTATTATTCTCCACGTTGTGATTGCCCGTCAAAGTCTATGTCTGATACATCTGCGTCTACCCCTAGTTCGTTTTGGGCGAACATAGCACCCTTTACACCCATTTTTTCCCAGCGTCTAAACTTGTTACGGATAATCTCTTTTGAGTTGTTTACCAAAGGCGAGTCGTATTGAGTTATTATTTCTTGTAAAATGTTCATATATTTATTCTGTTACTCCTGAAGAAAAGTCTAACGGCTCTGTTGGTTTTTCCTCTGGGGTGTCTGATAAAGCAAACATTATTTCGTATAAGACGCTGGGGTCTTCAATATGGTTTTTTAACACTTCGTTTATGTGCTCTAGTTGTTGTGGTGTATACATTATATTTTTGTTTTAGCCCAATCTTCATCTGTGCCTACCCATTCGAGGTCTCCTTCAGAATCTTGTCCAACAAGTGTAAGGTTATCTACCAAAGCGAGTAATTCTTGTGCTTCATAAACCATATGTTTTTTATTACTTACTAATACATGTATTATATACTATCTTGATTGACGTATCAATCGCCACTTGTGGATAACTTTGATATAAACACCTATACATTAGACGATATCTTTTTTTTGAGTCTTTTAGCCTCGACCCTTATTTTGGCATCTTCTGTAGTTTCTCCAACATATCGCATTTTTTCGTAATACTTATCATCTGTTATTTTTAGTTCGTAAGATTTTCGCATATTTCTTTATTTATTTGTTTTGTCTAGGGAAGAGAGGTATCTTTCAACTGCCTCTGGTTCTTCGGCGTAAACATCAGAGTCCACATAACCATACTTAAGAAGAAATTCTGTATAATCTACTAACACCCTCTCCCTTTCTTCTGCTATGGCTTGGTGGATTCTCTGTCTAACTTCTGATTTTGACTTTGGGACTACGGAGCAGAAATCTCGCACCATTTCTTCTATTTTTTCTGTGGAGGTCATGTGGCTAGGTGATAATAGCTTTGTAATCTTTACCATCTACATTTACTGATACTTCTTTACCTGAAAGAGAAAGCGGTGCGTTTAGTTTAATACCCGTTATTTCTTCCCAAGTCTTTTCGTCAAAGTTCGGCAATTCTTGAAACCATTTCTTATCACTATCACTTGCGCGATTCCAGTATTCAGCCCAAGATTCTTTATAGGTTAAAGTTTTAAGAAGTCCACCCATCTGCTTAGCACTTTCTGTTTGCTCGTTTATTGGTAAGGCGTTTAGTTCTACCCAAGCACAAATTTTTAAGTCTGGGTACACTTGAACGTTAAAATCTGAATACTTGATACTGCTTTCCTTATTAAAGAAACGCATCGTTGGCTCATCAGTATTAAACCAGCCAGAGTTGTAGTAGCCAGAGTTGTAGTAGCCAGAGTTGTAGTCGCCAGAGTTGTAGTCGCCAGAGTTGTAGTAGCCAGAGTTGCGGTCGCCAGAGTTATAGTCGCCAGAGTTATAGTGGCCAGAGTTGTAGTAGCCAGAGTTGTAGTCGCCAGAGTTATAGTGGCCAGAGTTGTAGTAGCCAGAGTTATAGTGGCCAGAGTTGTAGTAGCCAGAGTTGGAGTGGCCAGAGTTGGAGCAACCTGTGTTTTTTAATTTATGTTCTTCTTTACAATGATTGCATTTTGACTTTGGGACTACGGAGCAGAAATCTCGCACCATTTCTTCTATTTTTTCTTGTGATATTAAGTATAATTTCACATTGAAACTTCCCAATATCTCCCCTTTTTTTATACTTTCATCTGCTTCACCCAGATATTTTACTTTTATATATTTTACATCTTTAACCCAATCACCATGATCTTCTCCTTCTGCGGATAGTGTTTTTATAAGTTTTGCTTTTTCCTCATTCTCTGCACATACTACGAATGCATCGTATCTGTCATATCTGTTGTTTACTTCTTGTGATATTAAGTATAATTTCATATATCGTTATTCTTTATTATTAAGCTCTTCCTGATAAGAGGTTCCACAACCTCTCACTTCTTCGTCAAAGTGTTCTGCGTTAAAGTCAGTGTCTATGTAGGTGTCGCACTTGTGGCAATATACTATACTCATAGATTTATCTGTTATTTATTTCTAATAATTTAGCTCTGTATACTTTAAGTGCTGGTGCTTGAGCCTCAATGTATTCTTTGTGCGCAGGTTCCGTGATTGCTTGGTATTCTTTGTATGCTGGCTCTATGGTTGCTTGATATACCTTGATCGCTGGCTCTATTATTTCTTCGTATGCTTTAAGTGCTGGGGCTATGATTGCTTCGTATCTTTTGAGTGCTAATTTTGTGGTTACTTCGTATTTTTTGAGTGCTGGTGCTTGTGTTGCTTCGTATTCTTCGCAGGCCTCGTCTTTTTGTTCTTGTTTTGTTTTCATATATTTATTCTTTATCTGTCAATGGTTTGTCTAGGGAGGAGAGGAAGTTGTCAAACTCCTTGTCGCTACACATAATCATTCTCGGAGTATTTGGTACAAGTTTCCACATTGGTGCTTTTCTAATTTTATCCACCACCCTCTCCCTCTCTTCTGCTACTGCTTGTGCGATTGAGGTGGAGATGAAGGCTTTGATGTATTCAGGTCCTTCATCGTGAATATAAGTGTCATCATCGACATCTGAAACTGTAACACTAATAATTCTTAACTTCTCAAACTCCTCTAATACTTTTTCTGTGTTGGTCATATATTTATTTACAAAGGTTGATCAGGTGGAGGAAGAAGAAACTATGAATAATTGTTGCGATGGCGACACCGATGGCGAGGGCTGTGAGTAGGGTTAGGAAGTCGGTAGGGTCTTTCTCTGGCTTGCTCATTCTTCTTTTTTTGGTGATGTGGTCGGTCATATATTTAATAATTAGGGTGCTCGTAGATGTTGCCGATGATTTCTACTTTCTTTTCATTGAAGATGTGATAACCGGGACCACGGCTAATACAGAAACACCCGTTATGAAATATAACTTCATACTTCTGTCGAGCACCCTCATCGTCAATAATATCCCCCTCATAAATCTCTTTGCCATTTTTATCCTTGAGTCCTGTGTATTGCATTACGATAAATCTATCTTCTTCTGCTTTTCCCCAACTTGCGGTCATTGGGTCAAACATCGCAAGCACTCCGTTTGGAGCTATCTGAAAGTGGCCCTCAAACTTATTTTCTTTTTTATCCCACGCTCTAAACTTTATTTCTCTTGTCATATATTTATTTATTATTTATTAATGAAACACCGGAGAGGCGATTACTTTGCTGTGAGTCTTCGCTTTTCACAGTGTTTACTTCCTTTATAATATATTATCGTGGTTCAAGTTTCAAGGAAGTTATCCACACCCTTACAAGTAAGGCGGCTTATACTTAATCAACAAAGCCCTTACCCTTTCTTTATCCTCAATGGTCAAGGGTGTAGTATCTGCGTCTTTCATAAAAAGCTCTTTGCGTTTTTCTATATCGTTGTCTATTTCTTGTCGGGTCATTTTATTTTATTTAGAGAGGCGAGGGCATAGTTAATCCGTGACTCTGCTATCTTGCAGTATTCTTTTTCTTTTTCTATTCCTATAAAATCAAAGCCTTCATAAACACACGCTTTGCCTGTAGATCCACTTCCACAAAATGGGTCAAGGACCGTCCCGCCTTTTGGTGTAACAAGTCTTACAAGGTATTGCATGAGGGAGGTGGGTTTGACTGTTGGGTGGTGGTTAGCTCTTGGATTACCCAAAGCATTTTCTCTACCTTCTGCTGGTTTACTTCTAGCACTTGCTGGTGCGTCTTTCTCCTCAAACCCCTCCAACCCCTCATTCCTGTCTTTCTTTGAAGCCTTTGGGAAATATGCGAAGATTGCACCTTCTCCTTCTTCGTAAGAGCAGGTCTTAAAGAAGCGTGAGGCACTTCCTGAGTCGTTAAAGTCGTTTTTAATTCCTCCTCCAAAGTTTACTACAGGGTTGTTAGGATTTTTGTATTGGACATTGACTCTATTTCCTTGACTTTTACTCTCAGGAAACAACCCTACCACCTCATCACTTCCGTCGTGAATGAAGTTTGCGGGGAATCTGCCTAGTGGATTATTCTCGGTATCTTTTGCCCCCCAACCGCCACCAAACCCAGGCTCTATGTGATTCTTTCTTGCTCTATTATCTTCTGTCCCCACCCTTGAACCATCTATATTTATCCCACCCGTTCCCCACTTCAATACATTCTCTGCAATAGTGCTTTCAGATAGTGGCTTGCGGGCTACTACGATAGGTTCGTGTGCAGGTTTTAGGGCTGTCCCCCAGCCTTCGTAGGGTGATGAGCCTTGGGTGATTTTAATATCACCCGCTCGGAATCCCATACCTTTGCCCTCGCTCCTGTCGTTAGCACCAAAGTTCTCTCTGTCTGGTGCCATTCCCCCTATAGTATAACTTCCTGCATCTTCCCTCTCATTCCCTTGCAACTTGTCCACCGCCTTGCTTTTTAGAATATCTACCGTGTTTGAAATTAGGTGCTCCGCCGTGTATTCCGTAATAATGACATTGGTGGCAGACGCACATTCCATTTGAGAGTTTGTGTCTAAGCTCTGGAAAGTCTTTGATTGATTTAATATGGTGAGCTTCAAGGTGTCGGTCAGTAGCACACATAGCACATTTGTAATTTCCTCGTTTGAGTATTTCTGATTTCCACGCAAGGTCTTCAGTGCTTCGTCTACCTTGAGATTGACCGTTGTGTTTTCGTTTAGCCATTCCTTGACATTGCATTCCGCAGTAAAAATGTTCCAAGACTTGAGATTTCGGTCTTGTGATAATTTTATTACAGACTTCACAAGGCTTTGTGATAGTTCTGTGTTTTGTTCTACACTCTCTACTGCAATAGATAGATTTTCCTCTGATATGCGACTTGGAACGCATAAGCTCAACTCCGCAGTTATCGCATCTGCATATTTGTTTTTTTGATTGAAATACAGAACAGCAATGTCGGGAACAAAATACTTTTTTTGAGTATTGCTTCCAACTCCTGTTAGACTCTTTGCTAATTTTATTTCCGCAAGTTTTGCATTCGTTTTCCATAACTCAATTATAGTCTTTTGGTCTATATTGTCAAGTGCATTGCTTATCTTTGACCACTCTTTAGTTTCAAGTGCATTAACGCTTTTTCCCAGATTGTGAGATTTCGGAAATCCTGAACCGTAACACCACATAATCTGGTCTCGTATCTCAAACCCTGCGTCTTCAATGTTTACTGCCATTCTGTGATAGGTTCTACTACCTGCAAAAGAAAGTAAGTGTCCACCCGGCTTTAATACCCTGATAACTTCTTTCCATAGTTCAACTGTTGGCACATCGTAATCCCATTTCTTGCCCATAAAAGATAAACCATAAGGAGGGTCGCAACAGATTGAGTCCACACTATTATCGGGCATACCCTTCATTACTTCTAAACAATCTCCTTGTATTACTTCGTTTTTCATTTTATTTTATTTAGTTTATCTCTTGTTATAAAAAAAGACTTTCCGTGTTTGTTACTCGGGCAATATCCATTTCCTTTTAAGTCTATCTTTAACTTATTACTACAAAGTGGGCATCTACCGACTCTTATATTCTCCCAAATTGGTGGAAATAATGTTTGCTCGTAAAATATCTTAAATCTCTTTAAGTATTCTTCTCCTAGTATTTGTTTTATATCAAGCATAGGTCTCTTTATTCCTTAGGAACTATCCTGTGGAAATTATGGCTAGTTATATGAAATCAGGCGTCAGTAGTTAGTTCCCTAGTCCTTCCCGTATCTGAGTAATTCTTCTCTAGGATGTCCTACCATTTTGTGTCCTCCCCTAAGGGCTTGGTTGTCAGAGTGTGGACATCGCCAAGTCTTTTGAGGAACACGCAAATTGTTATTTTTTATTAAGCCCAAGTTTTTTCCGAGATGTGCTTATAGCTCGTTTGCTGATGTTGTCGCACAACAGAAAAACCACAACTAAATAAATAGCTGTGGCCGTTCTGTCTTTATGCCTAAAGAGGAATTAAAGCATAACATAGTTCTGTTATAATTTCCACTTTTACAAATGATTGTATTTTCTTTAGGCATACCAATATCTTACCACACACAAATAATCTTCCAAGTCTTAAATGCGTAAATATGTGGATAGCTTTTTACAAACTAAAACCACCCTTGCTGGGCGGTGATAGTTTCAATAGGATAAGGTTAGACTGATTTACTCCAACACGCCTTTGATTCACTCCAGTGACGCTCACCCTCGTTAGCTAATAACCAAACACCCGCCATGATATGTGTGTCTGTGTCAAACACATCTGTTGATGTAGCAAGCCCCATTTCCCCCATTGTATATTTCCACGTTCCATTGATAAATTGAAAATAAGATTTTGCAGATGAGTTTGGATTTTTTGCGTACCTTTCAAAGTTGCTTTCACATTTTACGATAGCCAACGGCAAAGCCGGATCAATCCCATATTGCTCTGAGTAGTAAATTACCAACCCGACCACATCTGTGGGTTTTACTTTTACTATCTCCTCTGCTTTTACTTGATAAACTTCAACACGAATAAATAAGATAAGCGCAAATAATAATTCTAAAATAAATTTGTTGTTAAATTTGTTTAACTGATATTCTCAATTTTGTTGAAACGACTAGTGACAACTCAATGTGCATTTCTGTGTCCCTCGGACTGCCAAGCTCTCATAGTACGCACTATCCCCCATATTCCACAAAACATAAAAAAGGGAATACAGGGGCAAGTGATTGCTATATATGCAAAGTTGTTTTGGTAGAACTGTAAAGTCCGGCCGCAGAAAGACCTGTTACTACCCCGATAAAAATATTCATACTAGAGAATCCATCAAAAGCCAACACCCCCATAATACCCAATAATATCGCTACGATAGGTGCAAACCGTGTTGCAAGTCCTACTGTCCTAAGAGCTTGCACTACACCAATAATTACAGGAACCAACGCTACATTTGTTAATAAATCCACGTCTTTATGTGTTACTTATAATCTATTTATTATACCAAACCAAAGGTTTTGTGCTAGGAGTTATCCACAGGTGTATTCGCTAAACTATGCTATGGTAGTAATGTTATTAATTAGTTATAAAACATGAAAAAAATAGTCACAATGTTCGTAATCGGTTTAATGTTTCCAGCTTTAGTGTTTGGAAGTGCGGTAGAGAGTACACCAATCGAAAATGTATCAACAACAGAAACTACACTACCTGTAGTAAATAATGACGAACCAACAATTGAAAGTGATGAACCAGAAGCACCACGAAGCGGTGGAAGAAAGAGCAATAGTGGTGGTAGCGCTTATCGTGAGCTAAAAGAATATAGGAATCTCTTGGAGATATACCTCGAACTTCTTACTGCCTACAGAGACCTGCTCTTACTGCAAGTCACTAAATAATACAAAAAAAAGACTACCACATCGGTAGTTTTTTTTTATGATGCTTACAAAAACCCCCCACCATTTCTGATGAGGAGTTACGACAAGCTGAGCCGAAGCAGAGCGAGTGGTTACACAAAGAGGATCGGGTGTTCGTCACCAGCGTCATGTTCGTTGGGCGTTTGATTCGTATTGAAACGCTTATCGATATGAGCATAGTCTTCAAACATCGCCCAGAGCTGTGACTGCGTTTCATCGGAAAGATTTGACCTCTGAATAATAGTCTCAATCTCTGAACCAGTGAAAATGATGTTGTAGATGTTCACTTCCTCCCTCCCTTTTTTCCCCTAAAAGGCGAGGGGACAACTGCACGACCAGTAAGCACATTGAGGCAGAAGTTCTCCAGTGAGACACCGATCCTTCCCTGATTCCGATAGACCATGTAAGCCCTTTCCGCTTCACCACGCCCCTTTCCAGTTTCGAAGCATGCCCACATATCAAACAGGATACGAACAGACACATTCATCTTCTTGGCAGTGTCGACCACGATTTTCATTTGGGCACTCCTCTTTTGCGAAAGAACTGACGCCCGAACCACTGTCGCCGTAAGGGCTTGGTGGCTGGGGTGTTAGTTCTTTATAAATTAGAAAGAAACGCTTCGGCTTTTGCCAGTTTTGACTTTGGAACTTGAATGTTAACCAAACTATCTTCAGCTAATTCTTTGACCATATCTACCAACCTATCTCGTATACTTGAGTCGGGGCTAGGACAATTTGGCTTTAGACTATATATCTCCTTGTGCATTATGATGTGTTCTCTGTTTATCGGAATGTTCCACTTCATTGCAAGTGTTTTTATAAGCTCGGCAGAAGTTTTTAGCTGTATCTCTGGTGCTTTTGAAAGGTCTTGACCTTCGTGTTCTATTGAAAGACTGATTTTGTTTTGATTTATATTCAAATTGTCTAGTACAATTTTTGCAGTCGGATTATTGACACGCCCATTTGACCAAGCACTTTTGTCGTCTTTTACGTATTGATGTACCTCGCCATTCAAACCTATTCCGTAGTGAGCAGATACACTGGAAATGGGACTAGCAAACCATGATGCTGTGCCAGACATAGTACCTGACATTATATGAATACAAATATACTTTGGGGTGAAACCATCTCTGCTACTAAAGTTTGTACTTGGTCGTTGTATCATTGTATGTATTATACCATTACTTTATTAAATTAAAGACAGAAGCTATTAGACCCCCCAGCGCAGACGTGGCGATGACCCAAAAGAACTTCATTATCCAGTTTACGTCTGTGAAAATCTTGGCGATATTAACATTTATATCTCCCATTTCCTTTTTAATTTCACGCATTTCCTTGTTAGCTATATCCGTGTGGCTAAAAAGTTGCTTGATGTCTTTTTGTATGTCCTCGTTTATATGTGCCTGAAGTTCGTTTTTCATATTATCCAAAATGATTAAGATGTGGAAATCCGTAATAAACTGTCATTCTTATATGGTCCACCCTGCCAGTCGTTGCGTTAGTCATGGAGTCATATATCTTTAATTTTTCTACTTCAACCTTAATCCCACGAATTACCCCACTCGTAGGAATATTAAAACGGAAATTAGAGGCGTAAAGACGGGCTGATTGCTGTGTGTTTATTTTACAACTAACGCCCACACCAAATTCTATGGTGTTTACAATGGCGGGCGTAAGTGCCACCCCCCACTTGTCGTTCTCGTCACCATAAGAAATATAAGATTCGGTTGTACTCCATGCAGTGCTTGTGTCGGCTTTGTTGTTACCAGTAGTTACTGAATCGTCAGTTTGTAAATAAACTTCATCGTCTACAATGGTGAGGTCTCCACTGACTCTGGGCGTTGTGCTTGAATAAACATCATCAGATAATAAAGAATTTGTTGGGTTTGCCCAACTTATCGGTAAAAATGATACATCCGATACGGCCTTTATTGCGTTGTTTAGTGTGAATATAGACATTATGGTTTTGGTGGTGTTGGTTGTGATAAATCGTTTCTATCCCATAGGCTACTAGGTGCTTCTACAAAAAAGCGACCTTCGCTATCTATTGTTTCTAAAATTATATCTTTATACACCTGTGTTTTCTGCGAGAATTGTCCACAGAGAATTAAGTGAGGAATAATCACACACCAAAGCCATAACCTTCCCTGAAAGAATAGCCGGCAACGGCGACATCACATATGTCGAGAACACAAAAGCATTAGCACCTGTGGTCATTGTGATCGTTCTGTCTGCACCAGAGGCCAGTATCTTTATGCGTATTTTCTGTCCGTCTGTGGGATTAGTCGGTGCGAGGATTGTTCTGTCTCCACCTGCGGTTAGGTTGAATACGTTGCCTAGTGAGGCGTCTAGGGCTACTGTAGCCCCGTCTGTGAGTGTTACTACCTTTTCTAAGACAGCGCCACCAGTGGCAGTAAGTCCGCCCGCAGAAAGCATGTTAGTTGTCTTATTGAATGTAAGACCTGCGTCACCACCAAAAACGCCACTGTCATTAAATTGAACCTGTGTATTGGAACCGCCGGGCGTTCCACCACCTGAAGGAATAACCCTGTCTCTGGCACTACTCGCTATTTGTGCAAGTAGCTGTGTTCTGTTTTGTAAAGTTTTAATCTCGTCGGTATAAGTTTCTTGTGAAACAAAACTACCTTCAATTCTTTCTACGTTTATTTTACCTTCAGATTTGTTTATCTTTTCTATGATAACATCTGCGGTATCTGTTACCGCTTTTTCTACAACATTTTCAGTAACGATCGGTGTTTCACGAATAACCTCCACCTTTTCTACGATAGTTTCAACCTCTTTTACTACGACAGGTACGACAATTTTTGAAGCGATATCTTGCTTATCGTCTTCAGTCAAAACATAGTCTTCACCATTTTTAGGAACGGTTATTTTAGAAAGAACATTGTCGGCTATTTTCTGCTCATCAACTTCGTAAAGTAATTCTTCTTCTAACTTTTTTTTTAGATTTTCAGTTACAGTTTCGATCTTTTCATCAAGCATTTCTAACTTATCGTCTAGCTCTATAAAAGACTCCACCAAAGCAGACTCTTTGTTGTCAAGAAACTTGGCAATTTTGAGTATGTTCTTTTGTTGTTTTGGTGTTAGGTTTTCCATATTGTGTGTTTATCTTTTTTTGTTTAACTTCGCCGCCTGATACTCTGCACGGAGTTGTGCGGTTGTTTTGAGTTTGTTTGGGTCGTATACAACATATTCTGTAAATCCTTGAGGATTCTTGTACTTTACCCCACCGAATCCTTTTGCTTTTAAGTATTCTGATGGTGTAACAAACCCCATTCCATCATCTAAAGCATCCATAAACTTACTGTCCTTTAGGAGTTTACTTCCGTCTGCAAACTTCACATTAGGAGCAAATCTTTCCATGACAATGTCGCCTCCAGCTACTTTTGCAAAGTTTTTAGCGTGTGCGGGATTATCAGTAAAGTAAATTCCGTCACCCCAGTCTGCGTTTTGTACTTCACCAGACATAGATACATCAAACTTATCAAACTTTGCATTTGTCCCATGATACAAAGGCGTTCCATGCTCCTTCACATACTGCTCCTCTGTCATTCCTTTAGCGATGGCTTCTTTGGCAGAGTTAGTTTTTATTTCGCCCTTTACTTTTAAACCTTTAGGTGGTAGGGTAGGGGATATGTTATTGTTTATATTTTGGGTAATCTGTGGAGTTGCAATCGCTGGGGTTGTATCCAAACTCTTAGACGGGGAATAATTTTGTGCAACCACGTCTGCTGATGTGGACTCAAACCTACCAGCTGGTAGGACTTTAGTTGGTCTACCTTGATTGATTAGACTAGCACCAGACGGAGCTGGTAGTCGCAACATCTCTGACCTCCTTTGGAACATTTTTTGTAACACCACATTAGCTTGGTCTAATAGTGTTTGTCTTTCTGCTTGGGGAAGTTTCTTTATTTGCTGTAAAATCAACCACCTCATTGGTGAGTTTGCTGGGTTTATAAGTGCTTGTGCTATCATATCTCCAGTTATAGAACCAGCTATTGTGCCAGGAATACCACCAACAGAGCCAGCCATACCACCGATAACCCGTGAGAATAGTCTTGTCATTTTTCCACCACTTCCTGCTAGTTTACCATTTAGACCACCCAAAAACTCTTTCAACCTTATAAGTTCTTGAAGCTGTTTGTTAAATCCATTAACACTTGTGTCTGTTATAACATCGTCTATTTGTTTTGCAAAAACACGACCGATTGTTCTGTTTATTTCATTTGTAACACTTGCCTCCTCTGCACCAAAATACTTTGTAGCCCCCCAAGAAATATCTTTTAGGTTGTCGGTGAGTGCCACTGGGATATTATCTCCACCCAGTATCTGTGGTGCGTATTCAACCCTTATCGCACTAAACTCTGCTTGTATTCCAGCACGAGCTTTTATTTTCTGTGTTGATGTGAGAGAAGACCCGTTAATCCTTTTTATTGCATTTATTTCCGCAACAGAAAGACTTGTGACCTCTGGTGAGTTTCTCAAAATTGTATTGAAAGCAGAAGAACCTGGCTTGTATAAATCATCAACACGACCGACAAACTCCTCTATACTTTCTTGTGTGAACCTATTTGATTTGTCTACACTAGGAACTTCTGTTGCAAATATTTCTGTGTATGTTTTGATTGGGTTTATTTTTTTTTCTGCCCATTCTCTAGACTGTGATGGTGTTGGTCGTAAAACAGTGTTGTTTATCGTCTGTAATTCTCCGTTTAGAGACTCAATGTTACTAAACTTTCTTACCATACTACCAGATTTAACAACAAGCGGGACTCCTGCACCCAAAACACCTCCCAAAACACCACCAGTAACAGTTCCGAATAAAGTTCTCATCGCTATATCTGCTGGCTGTGCTTCTGCGTCTTGAAGTGCATCTCCAAAAGAGTAAGCACCTCCACCGATAGCACCGACTTTTGCACCCTGAGCTAATCCCTGTGAAACCCTACCACCCGTTGTGAGTGCTGGTGCTATTGCACCCCCAGTATATAAATATGATGCTGATTTTGCTACGTCTCCAATTATCTGTCTTGCACCCTCTATGCCAGTTTTCTGTGGGTCTATCGTGTATTGACCTGCAAATGTATTAAATACTTGTGACTCGTCTGCCATACTTTCAAATCCAGTTTGGATTGTTTTGCCAAGTATACCACTTCTACCAACAGCTTCTGTAAATCTTGCCGCTGGCTGAACCAGCAATGTCTTAATTGGGTCTTTTATTAGGGTTTTGAACCACCCGTCTTTTTTAGTAGTTTGCTGTGATTGCATTGACTGTAATTCTTGCAGAGTAAATCCACCACCCGTATTAACTGGCTGTCCTCCCATTTTCTGTAATTCTTCTAGTGTATATCCTTGCATATTATTTGAACCAAGAGTTAAGCCAACTTGGGTCATAACCGCTAAAGTTAAAAAGACTTGTCTTACTACTACTAAAAGCTGGTTGGGCTGGTTGTGTTACTGGAGGTTTCTTTAGTAATTCCCCAGAAGGTGGATAATACTTACCATCTGCACCAACTGTGTATGTTATGTTCCCAACATGAAATGTTTGTGGATTTTGCCCCTGACCAGACTTTGTAAACCCAGTAAGCTCTGCAAGTATTGTGTCAGAAACATTTAGACCATAAAGTTCTGCCTCTCTGTTTTTTGCTTGAACGTAAGGGCTGGTTTGTAAAGACCTTATTTGATTATTGTAAAACTGATTAACCATTTCACTCATTTGTGTTCTCTGGTTTTCATTTAACTTCTCACCCTTTGTAAGTCCTTTGATTTTTGTTTGTAGTACACCAAGTAAAGACTGTGCAGACCTAATAAGTACAACGTCTTGTTCTCTTGTAACTGCACCCTCATCAATTATCTTTTGAAACTGATTTATTGCAGAAATATCACTAACTCCGTTTTTGTTTGCTAGGGCTGTTTGTATATTGTCTGCGTAGGTTTTCATTACTACTGTCTTTGAATAATCTTGTGATTTAGAAATACCGTCATTTAATCTAGTAAGTGCTGTCAGTTGTTTTGATGTGTAAATACCACTATCACTCGCCTGTTGAGACGCTTTTATTCCTGCTTGTTGTATATTCAGTTCTTTGGCATAATTAAAATCACGAAGTGCGTTTTTGTCTGATATAACCGCCTGTGCCTGTAACTTTTCACTTTCAGTTAAATCATCTTGCAAGAAACTATAGAGTGTTGTGAGTCCTTTGATTTGATTATCTATAGGTGCAAACTCTGCGTCTAGTTTCATTTTTGCAGTCTCAAGTGCCCCTTCGTAGTCTCCTCTGGCTTTTTTCTGATCAATGGCTATGTCTGCAAGACGACTGTCTCTTTCTGTTTCCAACACACGCACAGCCTCGTTTGTTGCATCCCCAAAAGTACCTTCTTTGTTTTTTAGTCTTTCCTTGATAAGTTTTTCATACTCCTTTGTCTTTTTTTCGTATTTAG
>Ga0163154_10001418_pt1 | contig 37138 bp, 32 predicted proteins | sample OliLakLV19MP9P1_FD_148649 | JGI IMG/M metagenome (GOLD analysis project Ga0163154, IMG submission 148649) | Freshwater microbial mat bacterial communities from Lake Vanda, McMurdo Dry Valleys, Antarctica - Oligotrophic Lake LV.19.MP9.P1 | ecosystem: Environmental > Aquatic > Freshwater > Lake >... | reverse complement strand
TGGCGCGGGCGCATCGACGCTGGTCCGCGTTGACACTGCCAATGGCGCCAGAACGCTGATCGGCAGCGTCGACGGGCTGTTGTCCAGCCAGGAGTTCATCCGCGGCTTGATGATCCATCCGCGCACCGGCGAGAGTTATCTGATGACGCGCAGCTCCGACACACAGTCGCGGCTGTATTTGTTCGATCTCAGCAACGCGCAGGCCAACCTGCAGGCAGGTGTCAACAACGGGAATGCGTTTCGCGCCTCGGCCAGCGCGATCGATTGCCGCGGTCGCTTGTATAGCGTTGACACCACCCCTCCAGGCGGGCGCCTGTATCGCGTCGATCGTATCGATGGCTCAATCGCGCTGGTGGGCAACACCGGCTACGTGTCGAGCTTGTTTCATGGCCCCATCGATTTCGACAACGCGAGCGAGCGGCTCATGGGTTGGGTGCAAGCCCAATCGGGCGCCTACATCGGTTACGGTAGCTACAGCCTGAGTAGCGGCCTTTTCACTGTTATTTCCAGCACACCGCAATTGTCGATGGGCGCCGGCGCCTTGAACAGCCGCTGCTGGGAGCGCTTTGTCGACGGCTTCGAGTAGGTCAGCAAATGGGTCATCCACCGGACGCAGCGAGGCATCCGAAATGTGCCAAAAAACCACGGACCTGAACGGGCGACCCAATGTGCACGGCGCGATGATCCTAGCAGTCTGTCGGACTTTCAGCGTGAGATGCGTTGTGTGGCTTAAGCGGATGCAAGGCGCGGCGCGCAGCCAATAGCTCTTCCGTTGGGGTCGCAGCGCAGACGCCGTTGCGACGCGCAACCCGCAGGGCCGGACGGCCTTTTGGCATAGCGCAGACTCGAAAGTAGAGCCATAGCCTTCAAAATCAATTCGAAAATGATTAGAAATGATCGCCAAAAGGACTCCCGGCGCACTCGCGATGAAAGTCCGACAGGCTGCCAGGATCAATGATCGTTGGGCTGAGCGGAGCATGCCCAACAGCCGTAGCGGTCAGAAATCTCCTACCAGAAGACGCGTAAACCCTGACCGACACGGCGCGCGGAAGTTGCAACAATGGCCGCATGACTCAAGCGCTCGAGCTTGGCACTTGAATCGCCGCTGCCAGAACCGACCCGACTTGCCGTCCTCGGCGTTGGCCTGCCGGGCGACGACTCGTCGAGGCCGCGCATGCTTGCATCGTTCCTTGCGCAATTTATCCGCTCCTAACTCGGCGAAATTCCTGCGTGAGAGACTGCCGTTGCCAATTTCGGCACGCGGAGTGTGTGATTGATGAATCTCTGGATCGCAGCCATTCTGGCCGGCAGTGTGTTACTGATCGAGACGCCTTGCGCGTTTGCCAAGAGCGAGCTCAGCAGCAAACTCACTGTGCCGATTGCGTCGGTCGTCGACGCCGGGAGCACCCTCGCGAGCGACGGGGCCAGTGCGGCGGTGGTGCTGCCCGCGGCGCTGTCGCAGGCGGGTGCGTCACTGGTCGTGCTGTCGGTCACGGCAGGGGCGAAGGGCAGCGTCTATCTGCTCGAACGCGCCGGCGATGGTGCGCGGGTCAGTATCGAGATCGGCGCCGAGATCGCGGGCACCGTGACGCTGAGCGTGGGGACCACAATCGAGACCAGCGCGGTGGCGGCTGGGACGGTGTTGTCGGTCGCTGGAGAAGTTGTTGCGTTGATTCCAACGGAAGTCGGGCGTGCGCTGATGCATCACGAGCAGTTGTCCGACTGATCGCCCGGCATGTGTCGGATCGTCGTCGCCTTGTGGCTGCTGCTGGCATTCCTGCCCGTAGCGCAAGCCGGCCGCTCGTGCGAGCCGCGGGCGCTGCAGGTCGCTGACGTCGAGCGTGGTCTGGAGCTTGCGCAGCGGACCGTCGCGCTTGATGCCAGCGCAGCGCACATCGTCATCCTCGCGCGCGCCGGTCAGGACCTCAGCGACTATGGACTACATTACTCGCATCTGGGCTTTGCCTATCGGCATTCCGACGGTGACGGTGGACACGTCTGGCGCGTCGTCCACAAGCTCAATCGTTGCGGCACCGCTGAGGCGTCCATTTATCGCCAAGGGCTGGCCGAGTTCTTTCTTGATCGCCCTTGGCGATACGAGGCCGCCTGGGTAGTTCCGAGCGAGGCGGTGCAAGAGCGGCTGCTGGCGCGGGTGCGCGATCCGCAGCAGCTGATCCACCTGCATAGTAAGCCTTACAGTATCGTCAGCTACGCTTGGAGCCAGCGCTATCAGCAGTCCAATCAATGGGCCCTGGAGACGCTGGCTGCCGCGCTGGATTCCACAATCGACACGCGCGCACAGGCGCAGGACTGGTTGCGCGAGCACAACTACGAACCGAGCACGCTGCACATCAGTACGCTCGAGCGCCTTGGCGGCCGCCTGACCGCCGCCAATGTCGCTTTCGATGACCATCCGCCCAAGAAGCGCTTTTCCAGCCGCATTGACACCGTGACCGTCTACTCCATATTCGCCTGGATGGCAAAGGCGGGGTTGGCAGGGACGCCGGTGCGGATCGCGAAGTAACGGGTCGATTATCCTAGCTAGCAGCCTGTCGGACTTTCCTCGCGAGTGCGACGGAGGTCCTTTTAGCGATCATTTCTACTCATTCTCGAATTGATTTTGCAGGCTTGGGCTTTACTTTCGAGTCTGCGCTATGCCAAAAGGCCGGCCGTCGGTGCGCTTGCGTCATCGGGTGGTGGTCAGCTTCCGAGCGTAGCCAATGCCCCCGATCAGGTCGGGGGCAGGCTCTTCATCCAACGGTGGCGGGCCTTCGGCACGGACAATCAGCGCTTCCACGCTGCCGACCATGCGCCAATAGCCGCAGCGGACGCCTTTGACCTTACCGGTCCGTGCGAGGGGTCGATGCGCAGCGTAGCGCAGGTGGTTCTTCAGCGGACAACAGAAGGCGAAACCGAGGTCAGAATGCAGTTTCAGAACTTTCCTACCCGGCGATTCTCCGATCTGAACCCCGTCTGCGCCGTAGTGGCCGAGGTCCTGGAAACACCGCGACTACACCTCGATCCAGGTGGCAAGCAAACGCTCCATGGAAGGCGAAGCTGGCAAGTGCCTACTGCGCCACTTCGATCGCGGTGACCCGGTAAGAGACAAGGCACCGCGCGCCGCCGGCGCCAATCTTCCAGACCGGCGTCAGCCTCACTGAGCGGCGCTCCCGAAGCGCCATGAGCAGGTTGGCGACGTCGGCATCGCTCATGTTCTTGCCACTACAGGCAGTGCCGCCCCACTGGTAGTTACGGTAGAACTGCTGCCCCTCGTCGATGACCAGTCGGCCACGCGCACTGAATTGCTCGTCGGACGACGTGCCATTGACGGTGACCTGGGCGACCGAGCCGTACGAACCGACGTTGTCGGCCAGTGCCGATCCTGCGCATAGTAGTGCGGCTGCGCCCAGCAGGGCGCCGTAAACGATCTTCATTGCATGTACTTCTGTTAAAGGTGGGGTGGCCCCTTGGTTGCGGGCCTACCAGTACATACGGAGTGAGCAGACGCCAGAGATCATGTGATCATGTTGAACCTGGAAAACTCAGTTGACCGCTTCCCATCACCCAACGCGATGATTTTTTGACTTTTCAGCACTTTGATCAGTTCACCCATTGGGTGAGTGCGCTACGGGGCAGATTGCACGGTTCTGGCCGCGCATGGCGGCGTTGCAACTCGTTGGAATAGAAGAGTTATTCCCCCGGTCTGGCGGCGCAGCCGCCAGCCGTTCAAGCCGGCGCGCGGCATGCCGCGCAAGCTTGCCTGCTTTCACCCTCATTGCGCTTATGCCTGCACATCCATAACCGCACACTCTACCCCGTCCAACTGAGGTTTCTAGGATAACGCGAAGATTGTCGCGGCGACCCTGATTGCGGGACTCGGCGTCCTGTATTCCGAGGATCTGCAGGACGGCCAGCGCATTGACGATGCGCTGGTGATCCGGAATCCGTTAGCTCGTCGGTCCAGGCCCGCGACAAGTTGCGTGCGTTCGGCCTCGCGGCAAGCCGCGAAAGCCGACCGTTCTCACCCTTCGCCCCACTCACGCTCTCGCGCGGGGGACCAGAGGATTTCGCCGTGAGGGCCCAGCGTGATTAATCCGCGGCGGGCGCGGTCGCGCGTTATGGCAAAACCCAAATCCATGGCTTGCCGAAGCCATTCCCAGCGCTGGCCGATGCTCATCGCCAAGGCGCCGCGCAGATGGTTCAATTGCGCATCGGCGAAGCTGCAAGCAAGGGGATCGGTCATGGGATTACTCATCATTGAGGCGCCTTAGTCGTCACAGTTCTTCGATATCACGCAAATCTTGTGGCCGGGCAGCCTCGGTTTTCATGGCGATGAGGTCTTCAAGTCCGGCGAAGGTGCACGGCGTCGAACCCAGATTTGCACGATTCGATCGCGACCACAACCATCGGCCTTAGCCCGCATTCCGCCCGTACGTCCATGGCGAGTTCTGCGTTGGCGGGAGCAAGATCGAGGAGTAGGTCAAGGTCCTTGGTAAACCGCAAGAATCCATGCAGATTGATGGCAAAGCCTCCGGCGATGACCTAGCGGACCTTGGCTCTTTCGAGCGCGGCGATGATGGATTCGTAGCGAGCGACAGACATCTTGATGCGCCTTTAGAGCGTTGGGAATAGCCATCAGCCGAATATTGTGAGGCGAAGGATAAGCACGTCAGCTTTTTTAGTTTGACGCGCGCCCGACGGCGCATTTGCGTATCGGATGGCGTGCAGCGCCCGTAGAATGCTCGCCGGGAGAACACCACAATGCGTCGACGGTTACTGATTACCGATTGTTTGGGGCCAATGTTGTTCGGCCTGCCCAATCTTGCGTACGCGGCCACCGTACGGCCGGCACAGTGGCTATTTATCGCGTTGGCGGTGGTCATTCCGGCGTTGCTGTTGGGCTGGTTTCTTGGCCGTCGTGGAATGTTGCGGTCCAAAAAGGTGTTGCCCGACGCGCTAGCCGCGGATCAGCGTTTGATGTGGGCGCTGTGGGGCAGCGGCGATAGCTTTTGGATTTGGGAAGTGCCCGAGGATTTATTGTCTTGGGCCAGTGCGACGCCGATGCTCGGCTTCAGTGGTCAAACCTCGGTGAAGGCCTCCGAATGGCATGCGCGGGTCATCCATCGGGATGATCGGGCTCGCGTTGAAGCGGCGATTGCTACGCACACCGCCGGCCTAGGTGGCGTGCAGTACGAAGTCGAATATCGCCTGCGTGATACCACCGGCGAGTGGAACTGGGTGCGCGCTAGAGGGCGTGCGGTGTCTTTTGACGCGGCGGGAAAACCGACTTTGGTGGCCGGCACTTTTCGCGTCATTGAGCGTGAACGCGCTGACGATGCGCAGCGGCGGATTAGTGCCGAAGTGATCAAACACATGCTGGAAGGCGTGTGCATCACTGATTTGAATTTTCACTTTGTATCGACCAACCCGGCTTTTTTGCGCCTCACCGGTTACACCGCCGATGAGCTGCACGGCCAATCGGCGAGTTTGCTGGATTCTCCCAAACACCCGCGCGTCTTTTATCTGGACATGCGCGAGCAACTTTTGCAGCGGGGCAATTGGTCTGGCGAAATGTGGCAACAACGCCGATCAGGAGACGCATTTCTCGCGTGGTTGCAAATTGCTGAGGTGTTGTCGCCTGAAGGGGCGCGCAGCCATTTTGTTGGAGTGCTGGCCGACGTCACCGATCGCAAGCGCGCAGAGCAGCGCTTGCGTTATTTGGCGCATTTTGACCAATTGACATCCTTACCCAATCGCGCTTTTTTGCGGCAACGCCTGCGGCAAAAAATCGACACCGGTGGCAGTCGCCGCTTCGCGCTGATGTTCATGGATCTGGATCGTTTCAAGCACATCAACGATTCGCTGGGGCATTCGGCTGGCGACGAGTTGTTGCGCCAAGCCGCCAAGCGCCTGACCCATGTGGTGGGTGATGCGCAAAACGTGGCGCGCTTTGGCGGCGATGAATTCACCGTCATCGCTACCGGCGATACCAGCAATGAGGGCGTGGAACGCCTAGCGAGCGAGATTCTCGATGCCTTTGCCGGACCCTTGTTGGTGGCCGGTCACGAGATTGCGATTTCTCCGTCGATAGGCATTGCCTATTACCCGGAGCACGGTCGCAACATGGATGAGCTATTGCGCCACGCTGATGCCGCGATGTACGACGCCAAAGCGCGCGGACGCAACACCTATCGCGTTTATTCGGTGCGCATGGCGGAGGACGCCAGCGAACGCACGCGGATGGAATCGGCACTGCGCAAAGCCCTAGATCGGGATGAGTTGCGCCTGGTCTATCAACCCAAGCTGAGTTTGCGCAGCGGCCGGATCAGCGGATTGGAAGCCCTGCTGCGCTGGCGTTCGGCAGAACTAGGGCATGTGCCGCCGTCGCGATTTATCCCTGTCGCCGAAGAAACCGGCCTGATCTTGCAACTGGGCGAGTGGGCCTTGCGCCAAGCTCTCTCGCAAGCGCGTGCCTGGGCTGATGCTGGCATGCCCACCACACGAATTGCGGTGAACGTATCGGCGGTGCAATTAACCCGTGGTGGATTTTCCGAGATGGTGAAAATGGTGTTGGACGGCCATGGATTGGCGCCCAATTGGCTGGAAATCGAACTGACCGAAAGTGCGCTGATGGCCGATCCCAAACGCACCAGCCAAACCATTGCTGAACTGCGTGAAACCGGCGTGCGCGTGGCGATCGACGATTTTGGTACCGGCTATTCGTCGCTCAGTTATCTGCGCGGTTTGGCCATCGATACCGTGAAGATCGACAAGAGTTTCATTGATGGCATCGAACACAACGTCGACGATGAGGTGCTGACTTCGACCATTGTGCTAATGGCGCATTCCTTGGGCTTGAGCGTAGTGGCCGAAGGTGTCGAGACTGACCACCAATTGAACTTTTTGCGCGGCGAAAATTGCGATGAAATTCAGGGCTATTGGCTGGCAAGGCCGCTAGATGCCGAAGCCTGCCGCAGCTTCGTGATGGGTTACCAGATGCCGAAGGGACTGGTTCTGCCGGGGGCCTAAGGTGAGCCCGCCAAGCTTCCTAAGCAGGCAGGTCAGCTATTCACACGGATCGCGATTCATCGCTCTTGCATAAGGGCCGGCGTTTTCGTCACGCTCGTTGCCACGGCGCAATAGCGCGGAAGGGCGGGCTATTTCGCGGCAGGCTTGGGTGCGCGCTACCCGCGACTGGCGCACTTTGACCTTCGCTTGTTTGCCTGCACCCGACTCTGATGTTGCGGCTCGGTTGCTGCAGGGTGTGTGTTGGTACCAACTACGCTTGCCCTCCTCGCAAAAGTACGACACCCGGATGTCTACTCGGCGCCCAGTCGTTGAGCGATAGCGGCGCACTTGGATCGGCGTCGCTGCGCTGGCGGTTTGGCTGGCGGCCGGCGCGGGCGGTGGAGCGCTCAACTGCAGTGTGCGCAGTGCGCTCGCACAGGGCTTACGATCACTGAATTCGCGCTCGCCCATCGCGCCGCGACATTCATGAACGGTCAAGGAGCTAGCCTGCAATGGGGCGCAGCAAAGCAGCAAAGCCAAAAGAAAAATACGCATAGTGAAAGGCCAGAAATTGAACAGGTGCGCAGCATCACGGTCCACGATGTGCTGCGCATCCGCAGAATTCTGATCTAGCTGTAGGATTTTTCTGACCGTGCCAGTGCAGCACCGTTTGCTGCGGGCTAGTCAAAAAAAAGCCTCGATCTGAGTGAGATCGAGGCTGTTTGTGGCAACGTGGATCGGCAGGCTGAAAGAGAAACAGCGAGCTAGATCACGCCAAGTCGAAGCGATCCAAGTTCATCACCTTGCTCCACGCGGCGACGAAGTCATTGACAAACTTCGATTGCGAGTCCGCCGCGGCATACACCTCAGCAAGCGCTCGTAGCTGCGAGTTTGAGCCGAAAACCAGATCGACCACCGTGCCAGTCCACTTGAGTTCGCCGGTTTTACGACCGAAACCTTGCAGTACGTTGGCGTTGGCGTTCGAGCGCTTCCAACTGGTGTCCATGTCGAGCAGATTGACGAAGTAGTCGTTGCTCAAAGTCTCCGGACGTTTGGTGAACACGCCATGCTGGGATTTGCCGACGTTGGCGTTCAGCGCACGCAGGCCGCCGATCAACACCGTAAGCTCGGGCGCGGTCAAGTTCAGCAGTTGCGCCTTGTCGATCAACAACTCGGCCTGGACGCCTGCAAAATCGTCTTTGACGAAGTTCCGGAAGCCATCGGCATTCGGCTCAAGCGCCGCGAAGGATTCGACGTCGGTTTGCGCTTGTGAGGCATCCGTGCGGCCCGGATTGAAGGGCACGCTGACGTCAGAACCGGCCAGAGTAGCCGCAGTTTCGATGGCCGCGCAGCCGCCCAGCACGATCAAGTCGGCCAGTGAGATCTTCTTGCCACCGGTCTGCGCAGCATTGAAGTCATTCTGGATGCCTTCCAGTGTGGCCAGAACCGTTGCTAATTCGGCCGGTTGGTTGACCTCCCAGTCCTTCTGCGGTGCGAGGCGTATGCGTGCGCCGTTGGCGCCACCACGTTTGTCGCTGCCGCGGAAGCTGGCTGCAGAAGCCCATGCTGTGCTGACCAGTTGCGAAATCGACGGACCGGAGGTGAGCAGCTTGGTCTTCAGCAGCGCGATATCTTGTGCATCAACCAAGGGGTGATCGACGGCGGGGGTCGGATCTTGCCAAATCAACACTTCTTCCGGTACCAACTTGCCGAGGTAACGGGCGCGTGGACCCATATCGCGATGCGTCAACTTGAACCAAGCGCGCGCGTAGGCATCCGCGAAGGCTTGCGGGTTCTGATGATAGTGGCGTGAGATTGGCTCGTAGATCGGGTCAAAACGCAGCGACAAATCCGCTGTGGTCATCATCGGGCGGTGTTTCTTCGCTGGATTGTGCGCATCTGGGATCAGATGCTCTTCGCGCACATCCTTCGGGTGCCATTGCCACGCGCCGGCGGGGCTCTTCGCTAGTTCCCACTCATAGCCGAACAGCATGTCAAAGTAGCCCATATCCCACTGGGTCGGGTTAGGTTTCCACGCGCCTTCGAGGCCGCTGGTGATGGAATATTCGCCCTTGCCAGTGCCAAAGCTGTTTTGCCAGCCTAGGCCCTGCAGTTCAATGTCTGCGCCTTCTGGTTCGCGGCCGACTTGAGCGGCGTTGCCGGCGCCATGTGCTTTACCGAAGGTGTGACCGCCTGCGACCAGCGCAACGGTTTCTTCGTCATTCATTGCCATGCGCGCAAAGGTCTCGCGCACATCACGGCCCGATGCAATTGGGTCGGGATTACCGTCCGGGCCCTGCGGGTTGACGTAGATCAGGCCCATTTGCACGGCGCCCAGCGGATTGGCTAACTCGCGATCGCCAGAATATCGGCTATTTGGCTTATCGCTAGTTGCCAGCCACTCGCGCTCTGCGCCCCAATTGATTTCGTCTTCTGGTTCCCAGATATCCGCGCGGCCGCCAGCGAATCCGAAGGTCTTGAAGCCCATCGTGTCCATCGCCACCGTACCCGCCAAAATAACCAGATCTGCCCACGAGAGTTTCTCGCCGTACTTCTGCTTGATCGGCCACAAAAGGCGACGCGCCTTATCGAGATTGCCGTTATCTGGCCAGCTATTCAGTGGCGCAAAACGCTGTCCGCCGCTGCCACCGCCGCCGCGACCATCGGCAATGCGATAGGTGCCCGCTGCGTGCCAAGTCATGCGGATGAAGAACGGACCATAGTGACCATAATCCGCCGGCCACCACTCTTGCGAATCGGTCATCAGCGCGCTGAGGTCCTGGACGAGTGCATCCAGGTCGAGTGACTTGAAGGCTTGCGCGTAGTTAAACGCTGCACCCATCGGGTTGGACAACGCGGAGCGCTGGTGAAGGATCTTCAAGTTCAGCTGATTTGGCCACCAGTCGGCATTAGAAGGGCCGTTGCCCCGTGCAACCGTGTGACTGCCAGCGCCGCCGGAAAACGGGCACTTGGATTCGGTCGTCATGTTTCTCTCCCTAATTTGTAGAGGATGTACGGCCGCGGCAATGTAGTTTCTCCGGGCCGATAGAGCAACGCAATTCTTTCTATACATTCGATAGTTCAGGTGAATGAGTCTGGCCTGGATGTTCTTGCGGCAAAACTGGGGCATCCAAAGGTACGGCGTCCGCCGCGTCAATGGTCAAATTATTCGGCAATTCCTGGTTGGCGAAAAAAGCCAGCATGCAGCGATTGGTGGCGTCGATCGAATCAAAGGGTGTGCCGTGCCGCGAGCCGGCAACGACCACTAACTGCGCGTGCACATGCTCAGCCCAGCGGTATTTTTCAGCCAGCGGGGTGTAATCGTGCTCGCCGGCCAGCATCAGCATCGGCGTACGCAAGGCGCTGCAGCGTTCTGCGGCGCACCAATCAGCAAGCGCGCGTGCGCAGCGCAAGTAGGGTTCAACCGATGCGGCGCTGAGCACGTCGATCACGCGCTGACGCATCGCGGCTTGGTGCGGATCAGGAAATAGCCGGCGACCCACCATTTGCGCCGTGCGCGGCAGGCCAAGCACTTTGACCAGCACCATTTGCAGGTTGAGTTCCAGCCATTTGCGCCAGTGATCAACCCGATAACTGGGCAGACTGTTGATGGTCGCCAGTTTGTGCACCCGCTCTGGCCGTTGCAGCGCCATTTCCAAGGCGACCGCGCCGCCCATCGAGAAGCCGGCGATATGGCTGCGCTGAATGCCTAGTTGGTCCAACAACTGCCAGAGCTCGCTGGCAAAGGTTTCGATAGACAGCGGATCGGCGCCAACTGGACTTGCCCCGCAGCCGCGCAAATCGGGCACGATCAAGTGGTGTTGTCTCGCCAACGGGCCGATCTGAAATGCCCAGTCATCGCCACTGGAACCTAGCCCATGAATCAGCAGCAGCGGCGATCCAGCACCGTACCTACGTACCCGTAACGACGAATCCGTCATTCGGCGATTACCAAAACTACCGCCGGCCCAATGCGCGCGGCATGGTTTTCCAGACTGTCGTTTTGCGCGGGTAAGTCCTCGCCCGCTGCCGCGCCATGCCGCAACAAACTCTGCAGAAAGCTCACTTTGACCGCGTAATTGACGTTTTGTGGTGTGTCGCCGGTCCATTTGTAGACTTGCGCCGCTGATAACTTGGCGGTGACCAATCCGACCACTTCGCCATCGCGATTGAGCAAGGGCCCGCCACTGTTGCCACTCTGCACGGGCACCGAAATTTGATAGAGGCGCGGGTCGTCGCGCATACCGGTGGTGGAGTTAACAATGCCGGTGGTCAATTTGGCGTTGTTCCCCATGATGTCGGTATGTGGATAGCCCAAAGTGAATACTTCTGCGCCAATCACCGCCTCGCGGTTGGCCAGTGGTAGACCCGGCGGCAACTGGCCGGCGACTCGCAATAAGGCAACGTCATTGTCCTTGTCGATCTGTCCCACAAATGCGGTGGCTTCACGGCCGCCAGCAAAGCGCACGCGGATGCGATCTTTACCGTCAATCACGTGATGATTGGTAGCAATCAAACCATGCGTCACCCAACCCGTGCCGGTGACCGGACTGCTGGCCTTGGCGGCGGGTGGCGCGGTTTTGTTTTGTTCGGCCAGCGTCGCGCCAGTGCGTCCGCGCTTGCCAAAACTGCCACCAATACAAGCATCTTGCGCGCGCCCGGCGATCTCAACATCGTAACTGGATCTAGAGGCCGCAAAGATGTAGTTGACCAACTCCCGCAAGGCAATGCTATCGACATTGATGTTCTCGCGAACTTCCAGCTGCCGCATCGATTCATTCGCCGCGCTGATCGATACGCCGCTGCGGCTCATTTGCGCCAAACGCAGCGCCAATCCGTGAATGGCATTGCAGTATTTGCGGCGCTCTTCGCTGATCGTCTTGCTGGCGACGCTGCTCTGCTGGGCGGTGGTGCCTTCCGGCGGTGGCGACTGCGTGTATTGCACGCGCCCTTGATCATCCACCCAACGATAGATTTTCTGCGCCTGCGCAGCAGTGGCGCCAATTCCGCCCAGCAGCGCGATGGCGAACAGAACCCAGCAGGTTCGCACGGTCATTGGGTTTCCAGCGCAGGCGAGGGCGTGGATCATCGCCCGATAGGCGCGCTGCCACAATGGTGAATATCTGTGCCAGCGTTTTAGTCGGTCTTCGGTACAAAGGCTAGGCCAAACTCAACGACCAGCGGCGCTTGCTCACGCACCGATGGTAGGTCAGACGCAAACTCGCTATCGCCCGCGGGATAGCCCGACGGGCGCTCGCTGCCTACGGCCAGATCGGGCGGCGCTAAGCGCACCGCCAGGCTGCCGGGACTGAGAAAGGCCTTGGCCAACGTCCCATCGGCCCAATTGCTGACGTAGCCGCCGTAGTCCCAGTCAAAGCCCAAAAATTTGAACGGACGGCCATTCAGTCGATCCAATTCCGTGCTGCTCATGCCCATTTTGATACCCAATGGGCCAGTCCAAATGGATTCTTGGTCGCGGATGTGGATCGCACTGATGGGGCTAGTGGTTTTGCCTTCGACAAAGTACACATAGGCGCGACGGCTGGGATCATCGGGATAGATGATCGCGCCTGGCTCTGTGCTGCCTTCGCCCAGCGGCACCGCTTGTTCGACCACCCATGCCGCACCATAACGCGCACGCAAATCCGCCAAGCCCATTTCCGCGCGAAAACCGTTGCCACCTACGTTGAGTACCTGCAAATCCACCACCGCCACCGGGGTCGTTGTCGGTTTTGTCGGTTTCATCGTGGCAACGGGGGCCTCCACGGGCGCCGGCGTTTCTTCGCTGCAGGCGCCAAGGCCCAATAGACAAAGGGTTACAAGCAGCAGGCGCGTCGGGCGATTAATCAGCATTTGGATTGTCATCCTGGTGTGTGTTGCCATGCTTCCTCACAACAAACAAATTGCCGATTTACCGTAAGCGCAAACTCTGCGCGTGGTGCATTAAATGATCGGCCATAAAACTTTGAATGAAGTAATAACCGTGGTCGTAATCGGCATGCATTCGCAGGCGCAACGTTTGTCCAACGGCCGCGCACGCCGTCGTGAACCGTTCAGGTTGCAATTGCACCTTTAAGAATTTATCGCCCAGGCCCTGATCGATGAGGATTTCGCCAGGATGAGCGCCATTAGCGATTAATGCGCAGGCATCGTGATCCGCCCACGCACTTTCGTCATCGCCCAAATAGCGGGCTAGCGCTTTTTGACCCCAGGGCACCTGCATAGGGGCAACTATCGGCGCAAACGCCGACACGCTCTGAAACCGCGATGGATGTTTGAGCGCCAGCGTCAGTGCGCCGTGTCCACCCATCGAATGGCCAAAAATGCCGCAGCGTTGCAGATCGGCCGGGAACGCGCCGCCGATCAGCGCCGGCAGTTCGTCGGCGACATAGGTTTCCATGCGAAAGTGCGTCGCCCACGGTGCCTGGGTGGCATCCAAATAAAATCCCGCGCCTTCGCCAAAATCCCAGTCAGCGGTCGCGCCTGCAATGCCGGTGTTGCGCGGGCTGGTATCGGGCGCCACCAGTAGCAGGCCGAGCTGCGCCGCCACGCGCTGCGCGCCCGCTTTGATCGCAAAGGTCTCTTCAGTGCAGGTCAGGCCAGCGAGATAAAACAGCACCGGCACGGGTCCCAACTTTGCTTGCGGCGGCTGGAACACCGAAAAACCCATCGGTGCAGCGCAACTACTTGAATCATGACGATAAAAGCCTTGTACGCCGCCGAAACAGGCGTGCTCACTTAAGGTTTCCAATGCCATCAGTAGATCACCACGCTGCGAATCGACTCGCCGCGATGCATTAGATCGAAACCCTCGTTGATCTTTTCCAGCGGCATCGTGTGGGTAATCAGACTGTCGATATCAATGCGGCCATCCATGTACCAATCGACGATTTTCGGTACGTCGGTGCGTCCGCGTGCGCCGCCGAAAGCGCTGCCGCGCCAATTGCGGCCGGTGACCAGTTGGAAAGGCCGCGTCGAAATTTCTTTGCCAGATTCGGCCACGCCGATGATCACCGATGTGCCCCAGCCCTTATGGCAACACTCCAAAGCCTGACGCATCAGCGTCGGGTGACCGACGCACTCAAAACTGTAATCGGCGCCCCCTTTGGTCAACGCGACCAAATACGCGACCAGATCACCTTCGACTTCTTTGGGATTGACGAAATCGGTCATGCCAAACTTTTCAGCGAGTGCGCGTTTGGCCGGATTGATGTCCACGCCCACGATTTGCGCAGCGCCGACCATGCGCGCACCTTGGATCACGTTGAGACCGATGCCACCTAGGCCAAAGACCACGACCCGTGAGCCAGCTTCGACTTTGGCGGTGTAGATCACCGCTCCAATGCCCGTGGTGACGCCACAGCCGATGTAGCAGACCTTGTCAAACGGCGCGTCTTCGCGAATCTTGGCGACCGCGATTTCTGGCAGCACGATGTAATTGGCAAAAGTGGATGTGCCCATGTAGTGGTACAGCGGCTCACCGCCCAGCGAAAAGCGGCTGCTGCCATCGGGCATCAGGCCGCGACCCTGCGTGCTGCGTATCGCCTGGCATAAATTGGTTTTGGGATTTAAGCAGTATTCGCATTCACGGCATTCTGGCGTGTAAAGTGGAATGACATGATCACCCCGGCGCACACTTTTCACGCCGCTGCCCACCTCCACAATCACACCCGCGCCTTCGTGGCCGAGGATCGACGGAAAGATGCCTTCGGCGTCGGCGCCCGATAGCGTGTAGGCATCGGTATGGCAGATGCCGGTGGCCTTGATCTCGACCAATACCTCGCCGGCGCGTGGTCCTTCCAAATCGACGGTTTCGATCGTCAACGGCGCACCCGCCCGATGAGCTACCGCGGCACGAACTTTCATTGCAGATCTCCGATAGTGGTCTAAACAAGCGAGCTAAGGAGTCGTGAAGACCTAACTTGGACTAACTCAAACGATGGCTAGATCGCCCTTGGTTTCTAGCCAATCGCGGCGATCGCTGGCGCGTTTTTTTGCCAGCAGCATATCCAGCAGGCCATCGGTGCCGTCATCTAGCGCAATGGTGAGTTGCACCAAACGACGCGTATCCGGATGCATGGTTGATTCGCGCAGTTGCTGCGGGTTCATTTCACCCAGGCCTTTAAAGCGTGTCACATTGATTTGGCCTTTCATTTTCTCGCGCGCAACGCGATCGAGTAATTCGGTCTTTTCGCTTTCATCGAGCGCGTAAAACACCTGTTTGCCCACATCAACGCGAAACAACGGCGGCATCGCGACAAACACGTGTCCGGCTTGCACCAATGATCGAAAATGGCGTTGGAATAAAGCCGATAACAAAGTGGCAATATGCAGTCCGTCTGAATCGGCATCGGCGAGAATCACCACCTTGCCATAGCGCAATCCAGATAAATCGGGTTTGCCCGGATCAAGGCCAATCGCAACCGCCAAATCGTGGACTTCTTGCGAGGCCAATACCGAAGTGGATTCCACTTCCCAGGTGTTTAATATCTTGCCACGCAAAGGCAGAATCGCTTGGAATTCACGTTCTCGCGCTTGTTTGGCAGAACCGCCGGCAGAATCGCCTTCGACTAAAAATAACTCGGTGCGTGACAAATCCTGCGATGCACAATCGGCCAATTTACCGGGCAGGGCAGGGCCGCTGGTGATTTTCTTGCGGACGACTTGTTTTTCGGTTTTTAAACGCGCTTGGGCGCGTTCGATCGCCAGCATGGCAATGCGTTCGCCCAACTCCGTGTGTTGGTTGAGCCACAAACTGAAGGCGTCATGCATCATGCTTTGGGCAAACGGCGCCGCGGTGCGTGAGGACAGCCGCTCTTTGGTTTGACCGGCGAACTGCGGATCTTGCTGTTTGAAACTGAGCACAAAAGACAAACGCTCCCAGATGTCTTCGGGGGCTAATTTGACGCCACGGGGTAATAAATTGCGGAATTCGCAGAATTCGCGAATGGCGTCGGTTAATCCGCTGCGAAAGCCATTCACGTGGGTGCCGTGCTGCGCGGTTGGAATCAAATTAACGTAACTTTCCTGGATCACCTCACCGTCTGGCGTCCAGCCCAGCGCCCAATCCGCCGCTTCGCTGGTGCGTTTAATCGATCCGTTAAACAGCGTCGCTGGCAAAACTTCACGATCGGTAAGCTGCGAACGCAGGTAATCGCGCAATCCATCTTCGTAGTACCAACGTTCGGTTTCGTTGGTCGATTCATCCCATAAGGTGACGGTGAGGCCCGGACACAATACCGCTTTGGCGCGCAGCACATGGCGCAGCCGCGGCATCGACAACTTGGGCGTATCGAAATACTTGGCTTCGGGCCAAAAACGCAGGCGCGTACCGGTGTTTTTCTTGCCTACGCTGCCGACCACCTTCAACGGTGCAGCCGGATCGCCATGGGCAAATCCCAAGCTGTACTCTAGCCCGTCCCGTTTGATGTTGAGATCAACGCGTTCGCTCAGCGCGTTGACCACCGACACGCCCACGCCGTGCAGGCCGCCGGAAAAGTTGTAGGTCTGGTTGGAGAACTTCCCGCCGGCGTGCAAGCGGCACATGATCAATTCAACCCCTGGCACACCGTGCTCGGGGTGAATATCGACCGGCATGCCGCGACCATCATCGGTCACTTCGATGGATGCGTCGTTGTAAACCTTGACCTCGATGAACTTCGCGTAGCCAGACAGCGCTTCGTCGACCGAGTTGTCGACCACTTCCTGCACCAAATGATTGGGTCGCGTGGTGTCGGTGTACATGCCGGGCCGGCGCTTGACCGGCTCCAGACCTTGCAAGACTTCGATATCAGCGGCGTTGTAACGAGCGGTCATGGATTTGGCACATCAGCAGCGCCAAGCCGGCGCAATTCGCCAAGATGCTGCATGCAGGGCGATGCATACGCAAGGCCAGTGATTACCAAGCTGGGACCGCCTTCACCGCTGGCAAACGCTGCACCAAAACACCCGGCGGTTCATTTCGGCGCGTTGAATCTGGGTGTTGCATTGGTAACACGGCAAGGCCTCACGCTCAAATACGGCATGTCGTCGGCGCCCGAAACTGACATCTTGGGCTTTCAGCCTTGCCGCGAGCGCCAAATCGTTGGTAATTCCGGCGTGCAGGTAGGCACGCTGACAAATGCCCAATACTGCCGTTGCCAAGGTGTCGCGCTCCGATTCATTGAGTGTGCCGGCTTTGCGAGTGGGCAAAAGGCCCGCCGCGTGGAGGATTTCGCTACGCAGATAATTGCCGATGCCGGCGAGGAAGCTCTGGTCGAGCAATAAATCAGCCAAGCGTCGGCGCGCAAAACGCGGATCGACTAGGCGCTGCGCGATCTGATCTTCGCTGAGCGCTGGGTTGAGTACATCCGGCCCCAGCTTGCGCAGAAACGGGTGCTGCTCGATGGCGGGAGCAGTCAGCACATCAATATCCGAAGCGCTGTACAACAAAATGTCATGACGTAAGCCATATACGGCAAAGCGCAGTGAGCGCGTCGTGCGCGCGGGCTGCCCGGCTTTGACCGCGTACCAGCGGCCATACAGCTGGTTATGTGAGTAGACCGCGTAACCATTGTCAAAGTGCGTCAGCATGGCTTTGCCGCGGGTTTCGACTCGTTCGATTTGGGCGGCGGCAAGCATCGGCTCAAAACATTTTAGATGGTCGAATGCAAAGTGCACGGCGCGCAAAGGCTGATTCAGGATCGAGCGTTCCAGGCGATCAGCGGCGCGACGAATTTCTGGACCTTCAGGCATAAGGATCTCGCGCGAATAACCAAGCAGTCTGCGCGAGCCACCGGTGAACGCAGTGTGCTGAGGTTCAAAGCGCACAAAAAAGGCCCCGGCATTGCCGGGGCCTAGTGGTATTGCGCTTAACCCGGCTGCGCCATGGCGCAGCAGAGCTGAGGTCATGCTTTAGCCATCGGTGCGCAAGCTCACCGTATCAACACGGAAGGTCGTGGCCAATGAGCTATCGGTGCTGCCGATCAAGCGGACCTTCACGTTGCGGCCTTTGAACGCGGCGACGTTGTAGCTGCGTTGTACATAGGTCGACGCGCTGGTCGTCGCGTTAACGTTGGACAGCGTGACTAGCGTGGTGATTACCGCATTGGTGCCGGCATCCACAAGTTGTACTTGCAGCTTGTCATACGCGCTGGTGGCGGATGTCTCGCTGGTCACAATCGACGTGAAGAACGACAGCGTTGCCGTAGTCGCAGCGGCCGGAATCAGCGTGGCCTTGCCGTCCACCGTTTGCGTGCTGGTGGTTGCGTTGACGCCGAGGTAGGCATAGGTGCCACCGGTGTTGGCGTTGGTTTGACCTGCGAGCAGCGTGTTGAACGAGGTGCCGGTGAAAGCCGAACGCGCCCAAGAAGCATCCGGCGCCGTGTTGGTGCTGGTGGTGATGGTGTCGAAGTTGCCGTTGCTCAGGCGTTCGACCACCGTGCCACCGCCACCGCCGACCGTCCACGATGCGGTGATCGTGAAGTTCTGCGCACCAGTTGCATAGCCATACACACGAGCGTAGTAGGTGCCGGCGCTCGGCGTTGCAAACGGACAGCTCTCATTGCCGCTGGAACCATACGGCCGGCAGTCATACACCGTTAGCGTGGCTTGCACACCGAACTTGACATGCAGATCCAAGTCAGCAGCAGCGCCGCTGGTGGCGATAGTCAGATTGCTCGCGCCACTGGGGATGGCGACGGTGAAATCCTTCCAGTTGCTGTTTGCGCTGGTCGAATTGGTTGAGCTTGCCACGCCCACACCGTTGGACAGCGCAACCGCGCCGCTAGGCGTTGCTGTGCCGGTGAAGTTACGGCCGGTCAGATTGGCGCTGGCGACCGTAGCCGACAGTGAGGTCGGGCTGAAGCTGTAATCCGACAGCGACGGCGTCAAGGTGTAGGTGCCGTTGGCCAAGTTGCTGATCGTATAAGCGCCTGAAGCATTGGTGGTCGCACTGGCCGAACCGGTGCTGACGGTAACGCCGCTGATGCCCACGCTAGCGCCGGTCGCGATGGTGCCTGAGATGCTGTAGGTCGTGACTGCCGCGGTGCCGGTGAAATTCTGACCCGTGACGTTGGCACTGCCGATCGTGACCGCGCGGCTGGTTGGGCTGAAGGTGTAGCCGGACGCACTGGGCGTCAGCGTGTAACTGCCGGCGGCCAGACTGGCGATCGAGAAGTTGCCGCTGGCATCCGTTGCGGCGGAAGCCGAACCGCTGCTGACCGTCACGCCACTGATGCCAACGCCCGTGCTGGTGGTGACTTGGCCGGAGATCGAATAGGTCACTGGCGGTGTGCCACCGCAATTGGCGAACTTGAAGTCGCGGATGCTGGTATTCCAGCTGCCCGCCGGGCGATACATGCCCACCGTCCAGAAGGTGCAATCGTCAGCTGGATCAACCACGGTTTGGTGGTAATCGCCCCAGCGGCCGGAGGTTTCCGCAGCGCTACCGGCAGCGATGGTGTTTTCGCCCTGGGTCATCACACCAGCGGCGTCGGTGACCAGACGACCGGTGTATTTCAACGAAGCGGCGATTGTGGTGGCCGAGGTCTTGGTCACGTTGTAGCTCATGCCGATATTGCCCATCTTGTCGGTCGCCAGCGCGCCGAGCAAATGATGGGTATTAGCGTCGCCTGGGCTGAACGTACCTTCTTGCTGCAAGGACCAGTTGCCGGCGCCAATGCGGCGCAGTTCAAACCAACGAATGCCGGCATCAACCACGGTGCCAGTACGTGCGGCGTTCTGGTTGGTGGCAAAGTTACCGACGATCGACTCGTAGCTGCCCATGTTGCGGTAGGTCATCGAATTCAGGATGACTTCGCGGATCGGATCAAGCAACGAGGTTGAACCCGGCTGCGGCACCGTGGCAAATGAGGAGTAGTCGCGGAACCAGCTGTTGAACTCGGTGATCTGAATGCGTGGCAGCGTGGTGATGCTACTGCTGGCGGGCGTGGTCCAGTTGATGTTCAACGCGAACAAATCAATGAAGTCGGCCGTGGTGTTGGCGCTAGCACCCGCATGTGCTTCGTCGTCGTTGTGGCGCGCCAGAATCACCGCGGAGCCAGCGGGTGGCGCATTGGTCGCGCTACCCATGAAGGTCGCCGGGGTCAGAGCCTGAAAGCCGTAACCAGTGAGTTTGGCGACCGAAGTGAAACGCTGTGTACCACGTGCGGTTGCGCCCACCAGCATATTGGCGCGGTCAAAAGCATAAACCTTGGCGCCAGCGCTCGATTCGTTGGTGGTACAAACATAGGCGTTATGCCACACCGAACAATGTGGGTAGTCAGGCACCGCCGGTGTGGCGAAGCCATAGAACCACCAGCCACCGGAGACCGGGTTGTCGGTTTTCGACACATAAACGCACAGACGGTTGGCGCTCGAGGTGCCGCCCATTTCCAGCATGAACCAGCGGTTCGCCAAACGATCCCAATGGATGATCGGGTCGCTCACTGAGGTCGCGCACGGGTCGCCCGCCGGTGCTAAGGTCTTGAACGCGGTCGGACCGGACAACAGCGTGCCAGTCTTGTTGTAAACGCGAAACGTGGTGCCGGTCGAGCCGTTGATGCCGTACATGATGTAGTTGGCATTCACTTCAACGACTGGATCGCCCGGGCTGACCCCCGTGTTTGAGTTGTTGATGCTGACCCGGCTGGAGTCGCGCAGCGCCGCGCCAACATCTCCCCGTTGCATGCTGTCGAACAGCGATTGCAATTCGCCTAAACGATCTGGCGCCGTCGCCCAGTCGCTTGGCGCGTGTGGATCGCGAGCATCAAGCGGATGGTAGATGCGACGTTGCGCTTCTCTGATGGGCTGGCCCGGCATCCATTGCTCGGCGACCGGCAACTGACGCAGATCCACATTGATTTCCACCGGCGTCACCGGTTCCCCAACCTCGACGCCATTGCCTGGGCGTACATTGCCCTGTGCGCTCAAACCGCTCATGGTGAGCGCAAGAGCGGCGACCAAACCTAAATGCTTCAAAACCTTCATGGATCGTTTCCCTAGATGAAAGTAAAACTGCCGCAAATGCTTACCCTTGGGTATGCGTTTGCTTCAGTCACGGTCTAAATGGAGAAGCGTCATCGAGTCCCCTGCTCGCTTCCCCAATCCCCGGCCGTTTAGGCAGGCCGGAACTCCAAACGGCGTAACAAGCGAATTTCCCCTCGCTTGCTGACGACCTCGATGTTTGCTTCAGGCTTGCCGATCACGGCATGGCCGATCTTATTGGGCTCGGCGCCCGCTTGCGGATCAATATTCACGCTGAACTCGGTGGCGAAAACGCCGGAGGTCGCGAGTTTCAGCGTGGCATTGAGATCAACAACCAAACCAAGCACGATGTTGCCGGTCGACGTGGCGACGCGCTGCTGGGTAGCGGCGCTGGCCTTGTCGATCTGGCCTTCGATGTTGCCTGTGCCGGTTTCAACATCGATCAACCCACTAATGCCACGGAACGCAATATTGCCGGCCACGCTGCGCGCGCGAAAATTAGCCTGCACTCCGCGTGCCTCAATCAGGCCGCGTTCAGTGATGATGTCGAGATCGTGTCCGATCGGCACATAGGCGGTAATTTCAATGCGTTGACCCGGCGCCAGCGCCACGCCATCGGGCAGACGAGCGCTGATTAAAAACGTCTCGTCGCCGCCGCCAGTGACCGCAATCTTGTTTGACGCGCCCGCGTTTTGGGCGACCGTACGCCATTCGACAGTGGACTCGTAACCGCCGAAACGCACCCGCACATCACCAAACGGATTGTCGATGCGTATGGTTTGTTTGGCCGGCAATAGCTGGGTTTCAACGCTGCGTTCAATGCTGGCTTCAGTAAGCTCGATGCTCGACGTTGCTTGCTCGGACGCCACCACGATCACCGGTTGCTGAGCGCAACCGGTGGTCATCAGCAGTAGTGAAGCTATTCCCCAACGAAGCACAGCCATGTATCCCCCAAAAAATCGTTTGCTGCCCATACGATCGCGCCGTGGCGAGTGTAAACCCGACCGCGCAAAGCGTAGATAAAGTTTAAGCATGACCCCTAGCAGCCTGTCGGACTTTCCTCGCGAGTGCGCCGGAAGTCCTTTTGGCGATCGTTTTCTACTCTTTCTCGAATTGATTTTGAAGGCTCCCACTCTACTTTTGAGCCTGCGCTATGCCAAAAGGCCGTCTGGCCCTTCGGGTTGAGCGTCGCAACGGCGTCTGCAGCGTTGCGACTCTTGCCAATGGAAGAACCATTGGCTGCGAGCCGCGCCTTGCATCCATCCGTTGCGCCACACAACGCATCTCACGCGCAAAGCCCGACAGGCTGCTAGCCGTTGATCGACTTCCGCCGACTTGCACCCCTGCAAGGCCGACATCGAACAGCGGCGCACCATGCTTGAAGCTGATCCAGCCTCATACCTCAGGCGGATATGCGCACTGTATTCAGGGATGATTCAAGTGTCAATGGGGAGTCAAAGCTGACGCGCTGCGTCAGTACCGATAAGACAAAGTGTCACGGCTCTTTGGTTGTTGGTCGTGAGAGGCGGTCATTGGGAAAAGCGGAAAAACAGCGGACAGAAAGCGATCTCCAGGCGCCACCACCAGCCACCAGCCACCAACCACCAGCAACCAGCAACAAGCAACAAGCAACCAACAACAAGTAACCAACCACCAGCAACTACCAACTACCAACTACCAACTAGCTCAAACATCGGCACCTAGATCAATTAACGCGGCGCGCAGCCGAGCGACTTCTCGTTCTAATACTGCGACGCGGTCGCTAAGGCCTGCGCTGACACCGCTGTCCGCAGCGTCGACGCGCGGCATGTACGCGGCGGCGCGCTCGGCATGTTCGCTGCCGCAAAGCAAATGCATATAGCGTTCTTCACGTTGGCCGGGGAGTCGCGCCAGCTTAATGGCCAGTGCCGGCTGACGGCGGGTCAGTCGATCCAGCGTATCTTTGACCTGTTCCAAATCGGTGAATTTCACCAAGCGATCGCCGCGGGCCATCAGTTCGCCTGGCGTTTGTGCACCGCGCAACATTAGCAGGCACAAAACGCCGCGCTGTGGGCCGGTCAGGGTATAGACCTCTTCAAAACGGTGCTCGTAGCGATAAGCACGCGACGCGTGCTGGCAGCGCACCAACTTTTTGTCTTCCAAGGTGCGTAAGGCATGACCGACCGCACCTAATTCCAACTCCATGATCGGTTCGCGCGAAGTTTTCTGATTGGCGGCCACCATCAGAGCGTTAGCGGTCAGCGGATATTGTTCGGGCGTGGTTGCAGCCTTTTCGACCAAACAGCCCAAAACGCGGGCTTCGATATCGTTCAAGGTCGGATTCAGCGGCGTCGGGGTCGGTATTTCGTCGTTACTCATGCGTCTAGCCTTGCTTTAAAGAGGTGGTTCACCGCTGCGCAATTCTGACATGCGGAGCGGGGCGACTGGCTACCTTGGTTTGCCCCGTTGGGGCGCACAACAAGAGCTAGACTGCGCTCCATAGCCACTAAGTGAGCTGCCGATGACCACCATTCGTCAAGACGATTTCGTGCAATCCATTGCCGATGCGCTGCAGTACATCAGCTATTACCATCCGGTTGATTACATTCAGAATTTGGCGCGTGCTTACGAGCGCGAAGAGTCGCCAGCGGCCAAAGATGCCATTGCGCAGATTCTGATCAATTCGCGCATGTGTGCGGAAGGCCATCGGCCGATTTGCCAGGACACCGGCATTGTCACGGTGTTTCTGAAAATTGGCATGAATGTGCGCTGGGACGCCACTTTGTCGGTGGAGGACATGGTCAACGCGGGCGTGCGCCTAGCCTATCTGCACCCAGACAACAAACTGCGGGCATCGGTGCTGGCTGATCCTGCCGGTAAACGCATCAATACCAAAGACAACACGCCGGCGGTGGTCAATATGAGCGTGGTGTCGGGCGACGTGGTTGATGTCATTGTGGCGGCCAAGGGCGGCGGTTCCGAAGCAAAAAGCAAGTTTGCGATGCTCAACCCTTCAGATTCAGTGGTCGATTGGGTGCTAAAAACGGTGCCGACGATGGGCGCCGGTTGGTGCCCGCCCGGCATGCTCGGAATTGGTATCGGCGGCACCGCCGAAAAGGCCATGCTGTTGGCGAAAGAGGCGCTCATGGAGCCTATCGATATCCAAGATTTGCTGGCGCGCGGACCTGCCAATCGCGCTGAGGAACTGCGCGTCGAGTTGTATGACAAGGTCAATGCGCTGGGCATCGGCGCTCAGGGTTTAGGTGGATTGACCACCGTGCTTGACATCAAAATCAAGGACTTCCCGACGCATGCCGCCAATTTGCCAGTTGCGATGATCCCCAACTGCGCGGCTACTCGGCATGCGCACTTTGTGTTGGATGGCTCCGGGCCGGTGAGCTTGGAACCCCCGTCTCTGGACGACTGGCCCAAGCTGACCTACGACACCAGTAAGGGCATCCGGGTAAATTTGGACAGCGTCAGCCGCGAGCAGGTGTTGACCTGGCAACCGGGCGATGTGCTGTTATTGTCCGGCAAGCTGTTGACCGGCCGCGATGCAGCGCACAAACGCATGATCGATATGCTCGGTCGCGGCGAGGCGCTGCCGGTCGATTTTAACGGGCGATTCATCTACTACGTAGGCCCGGTTGATCCGGTACGTGACGAAGTAGTGGGGCCCGCGGGGCCGACCACAGCGACGCGGATGGACAAATTCACCCGTACTTTGCTGGAAAAAACTGGCTTGTTGGGCATGGTTGGCAAGGCCGAACGGGGGCCCGCGGCAATTGACGCGATTCGCGACCATCAGGCGGTGTATCTGATGGCGGTTGGCGGCGCCGCTTATTTGGTTTCCAAGGCGATCAAAGCATCCCGCGTCCTCGCTTTTGCGGACTTGGGGATGGAGGCGATTTACGAGTTTGAGGTAGAAAATATGCCAGTGACAGTGGCGGTCGATAGCCGCGGCAGCTCGGTCCACCAATCTGGTCCGCGCGAGTGGCAGGCGAAAATTGGCAAGATTCCCGTGGTAGTGGTTTGAATCTACCCTTTCCCAGCATGAAAAGCGGTCGGAACATGGGGCGTCGTATCCCACGTTGGTCACGATTTCTAGGCCTTTGCCTGCTGTTTTGGCTAGGCATTTACGCGTCACTCTGCGTGGCCGCCGAGACGGTCGACGCCGAGCTTGGCGCGTGGCTGACGGAACATGGACCGATTCGCTTGGCGCCCGATCCTGACTTCTCGCCAGTCGATTTCATCGATGGCAACGGTCGTCATCGGGGAATCTCCGCCGATCTGTTGGCTTTGCTGGCGCGGCGCTCGGGATTGCGCATCGAGATCGTTGCTAAACCCAGCTTTGATGCCGCGCTGGAAAGTTTGCTCAACGGCGAGGTTGACGTCGCCAGTAGCGTCTTCCAAAGTCCACGGCGCAATGAGCGATTTTTGTTCAGCAATCCCTATTTGCGTTTGCCGGCAGCACTGATTGCGCGGCGCGACGGCTTGGCCATTTCCCAACTGAGCGATTTGCGTGGCAGACGGATCGCGGTGGTTGAAGGGCATGTCTGGCGCGAGTTGCTCAGCGCGGCGGGATTTGCCGATGAGCAGCGATCAGCGAGCAACGTCGCGGCGGGATTGCAGGCGGTAGCGGACGGACAGGCTGATGCCTACATCGGTGACTTATTAACTGCCGATCGTGCGATGCGCCAAGTCGGACTCGACAAAACGCTCATGGTGACCGGCCAAAGTGGCCTGGAAGCGCAACTTGCTTTCGCCATTCGCCGTGAATTGCCGCAACTTAAAGTGGTTCTTGATCAAGCGCTTGCGAAGATCAGCGTGGCAGACGAGGTGGCCTTGCGCACACGTTGGGAGGGCGCAGCGGCACCGCCCGAGTTGATCGCGGAAATACAAGTTCCAGGCAGCCGCGCACGCGATCTGGCGCGCCTGCGCGAGACCATTCTGGCGCGGGAGACGGTGCCAGTGGCTGAGCGAACGGCCATGGTGGCGCGAGTGGATGCCGCGCTGGCGTGGGAAACCGAAGCTGATCAGAGTCTGGTGCGCGTCGACCGAACTGAACAAAGCGCCAATCAAGCGCGACTGGACATCGACAGCCTGCGCACCATTATCGCAACCGGTAGCGCCGAGGAGTTACTACGTTGGCGCGGCAGCTTGCCGCAGCGCGCGAGCACCAGTCAGCTTGAGCAGTTGTTGATCGCCGAGCAAACCGCGCGCGCCAGCTTGCAGGAAATGTTGGCTCGATTGTCGCAACAAGCACAGGAATTGCAGCAGCGACCGGCAAGCCTGCGCACGGAAGTGGCAGATTTGAGTGTGCGACTTGATGCTCTGGTCATTCCCGAGCAGTCTGGCGAACTCCATGCGCAGGTGGAGCGCGAGGCAGTTTTAGCGCAGCGGCGATCGCTGCAAGCACAGCTGATTGCGGCGCAGGCCGAGCAAAGTCATCTGGAAGTCCTGCTGGAAGGCGCCGATGCGCGCAAACGCGAGCGGCAAATCGCGCTGGCGACTCGCGTCGAGCGCATCAGCAGCTTGGAACGCCTGATTGCCGAACGCAGCGCGAGTGAGTTCGCCCACGAATTGGCCGGTTTGAGCGATCTGGCCGCGCGTTATTCGGAGTCCGAACCGGCGATTCGCGATTTGGCGACGCAGAATTTGGCAACCGGAACGGCGCTAGCAAAACAAACGCGCCATTTGAGTGATTTGCGCGATCAGGCGCTGAACTACGAAACGCAGGCGCGTCAAGTCGGCAATGCGCTCAGCAATGCGCAGGAGCGTCTGGCGCTAGGCGGAGTGACCGAGTCGGTGGGCATGTTGCTGCTAGCCGAACGCCGAAAGCTCTTGCGCCCAGCGGTGGTGCGCGCGCAATTGGCAGCCTTGCAGCGTGAGACCGCCGACCTGCAATTGGCGCAGATCTCAGTCACCGAGGAACTGGATGGCCTGACCGATCTGGGTGCTGTCGTCGCGCGGTTGTCGGGTAGCGATGCGGACCATCAATCGAGCTTCACCCCCGAGGAACGCACGGGCCTGACCGAGTTACTACTGGCGCGTTCCGAGCTTCTGGCGCGATTGTCTCAGCTACAGCAGAAAGCCACTGAAATCTTGCAAGCGTCCGAGCTTAGTTTGGCCAAGCTATCGGACGACTCGCAGGCCCTGACCCAATTAATGGATCGGCATTTGTTATGGCTGCCCAGTCATCCGCCGATCAATCTGGCTTGGTTTAAGTCCTGCGTTGAGGCTTGGCGTGATCTGTTGCGCCCCGCGCAATGGCAGACCAGCTGGACCAAAGTGGTGGACCATTTGCGAATCCGGCCGCTGTGGCTGCTCGCGTTGTTATGCCCATTCGTTTTGTTAACCCTACGCTCGCGCTTGTTGCGTGGGCTGCAGCAGATCAACGCCAAGGTCCGCGACATACGCGAGGATCAAGTGCGCTACACGCTGCAAGCACTAGCGGTCAGTGCGGTGTTGGCGGTGCCAATGGCGATGCTCTGGGCGGTGCTCGGGCAGTTGTTCAAAGTGGCGGGGCAGGATGGTCGATTCACCGACAGCTTAGGCGTGTCTTTACACATGCTAGTGCCCTATTTGTATGTTTTTACAATGATTTCTGTGATTTGTCGAGAAAATGGATTAGGCCACAGCCATTTCCGCTGGCTGCGCTTGCGGCGCGACGCCTTACTCGCGGTGCGACCGTATTTGTACTTTCTGGTAATTCCTTTGTTATTCGTCGTGGCACTTTCACTGGCGCGTGATGTGGATGCCGTCAACGCCACTGTGCTGCGCTCGGCGTTGCTGCTGTTGAACCTAGTGCTGGCCGGGATTGTCTGGTGGTTGTTAGCGCCCAATCGCCTATTCGTGAGCCGCACGGCAGGTCCGGATCCACATCCTGGTTTGCGTCGTCTGCTGCGCTTCGGATTGGTCGCCGGCCTGCTCATCGGTGCGGTGATTACGGCGCTGGGTTATGTGTTTACCTCATCCATTTTGCTGATTGCCTTTCTCGATACCCTGCAAGTGCTGTTTGCGTTGGTGCTCGCAAACGGTCTGTTCTTGCGCTGGTTGGTAATCGGCGAGCGTCGTGTCGCACTGGCTCAGCAGCAACGTCAAGTTGTCGAAGCAAAAATTGGCAGCGCCGGTATTGATGTGCCGGTGGTTGGCATCGACAGCGTTAATCTGCGCACCATCAGCACGCAGTCGCGCAGCTTATTGCGTGCGTTTACCGTTGCGCTCTTAGCCACCGGCTTACTGTGGTCTTTGGCCGAAGTGGCGCCGGCGTTTAGTTTGCTTGACCAAGTGCTGCTGTGGGGTAGCAGCGTGGTCGTTGATGGCGTGAGCCAATCCAGCAGCATCAGTTTGGCGGATGTCTTGCTCGCCTTATCAGCCTTGCTGATTGGCGTGATCGCAGCGCGCAACATCCCGGGTTTGTTGGAAATTCTGCTGCTTAAGCGCTTCACCGAAGATGCCTCGGTGCGTTACGCAGCAGTCGCCGTGACCCGCTACTTGATCACTTTTTTGATGGTGATTGCGGTATTTGGCTTGGTGGGTATGCGCTGGGGCGATTTGCAGTGGCTGGCCGCGGCGTTTTCGGTGGGCTTAGGTTTTGGACTACAGGAAATTTTCGGCAACTTTGTCGCGGGTCTCATCCTGTTGTTCGAACGTCCATTTCGGGTGGGAGATGTCGTCACCATCGGTGATTTGACGGGCACGGTGCGGCGCATTCGCACGCGCGCCACCACCATCGTCGATTTCGACAATAAAGATATCGTCATCCCCAACAAGACCTTCATCACCGATCGTTTCGTCAACTGGACTTTGACCGACACCGTGACTCGCATCGTGCTCAAGGTTGCGGTGAGCTACCAAAGCGATCCGGAGCAAGTGCGTAGCACGCTGCTGAACTTGGCCAGGGCCCATCCGTCGGTTTTGGCGGAGCCGGCGCCGGTCGCCCTGTTCTTGGCCTTGGCTGATAGCACATTGAATTTCGAACTGCGCTGTTTCGTCCGCGAAATCGGCGATCGCCTGAGCACGATCGACACGCTGCACAGTCGTATCGTGGCGTGTTTTCGCGAACGTGGGATTGAGTTCTCCTACCCACAGTTGGATGTCCACTTGCATCGCGACGCGCGTGATTCGACAAGCGTGGACGGTGAGACCGCGCCAGTTCCGATCAAAATCTAATGGTCAGATGGCGTTGCCTGTTCAACCAAAAACGCCACTAGCACCGCGCGGTTTTCGCCGAGCAGCACGTTGTAAGTGCGCGCTGCGGCGGCGTTGCTCATGCATTCGATGCCGCAACCGCGGTGCATGACGCGCGCTAACAGGGCGGGTGCCAAGAGTCGAGTTTTGCTGCCGGTGCCTAACAAAATGACTTCGGGACCGGCCGCCAGCAGCGCGTCCAGCGCATCGGCATTAATTTCCGTAAAGTCACGTGGCGGCCAATCCTGCATCTGCGTCGAATTGACCCACACGCTGGTTTGCCGCCACTCACCGCCGACGCGTACGCGCGCGCCATCAATGCCGCTCACCGCGCGCGGACTTTCGTCAGGTTGCCAAGTCAACTGCATTGCGAGTGCCAGTAAGAGATTGATGAGGGTTATGGGAGATCAATGCGTGGTTCGTCGGCGTTGCGCCTGTAGATACTGACCACATGACCAATCTTGTGGATCAATTCGGCGCCACTGCGCTGCAAAAGCTCGGCGATCAATGCATCGCGGGCCTCGCGGTCAGCAACGCTGATACGCACCTTGATCAACTCGTGATGTTTGAGGGCGATGTCGACTTCGTTTAGCACGGTGGGTGCCAAGCCGCGCTCCGCTACCATCACCACTGGATTCAAGCTGTGGGTCAGTCCACGCAGATAGCGCTTCTGCGCATTTTTGAGGGCCATGACTTGTGCGCCGGGGCATTTGGGGGCGCGAAGGCTATCATGCTTGCTGAGAACTTCAGGACTAACACCCCCATGGGGCGCAGCAAAAGTAGCAGTCGCTGGTTAAATGAGCATTTTTCCGATCCTTTCGTGAAGCGTGCACACGTCGAGGGTATGCGTTCGCGCGCGGCCTATAAGCTGGAGGAATTGCTAGAGCGCGATTTAGTTCTGCGTCCCGGCATGGTGGTGGTGGATCTAGGCGCGGCGCCGGGTGGCTGGAGCCAAGTGACGCACGCGTGGCTGAAAGGCAAAGGCCGCATCGTGGCATTGGATATTTTGCCGATGGATCCGCTGGCGGGAGTGGAGTTTATCCAAGGTGACTTCACCGAAGAGTCGGTGTTGTTGCAGTTGGAAGAATTGCTCGGCGAAAACAAGGTCGATCTTGTGTTGTCCGATCTGGCCCCCAACATCAGCGGTGTGGCTTCGGTAGATCAGGCGCGCTCGATGCTGTTGGCTGAGTTAGCGCTGGATTTTGCCAAAGCACATTTGAAACGCGGCGGTGGATATTTGGTGAAGCTGTTTCAAGGCGAAGGCTTTGATGCGTATCTGAAGCTGATGCGAACGAGTTTCGACAAGCTCAGTTTGCGCAAGCCAAAGGCTTCGCGGGGACGCAGTCGCGAGGTATACGCTATGGCGACAGGGTTTAAGGTCTAGTAAGACTTGTACCGCCGTACCCTGGTACATTCGATAGTGCTGTGAGTGCGCATGGGCGCGCCGCGGTCTTAAGGAGCGTGTTTTGAACGATTTGATGAAGAACCTGCTGCTCTGGACGGTGATCGCGCTGGTTTTACTGGGCGTTTTCCGTAGTTTTGGCCCCACGGCGACCATGAGTGCCGGCTTGTCTTACTCGGAATTCTTGGCCAAGGTTGAGCGTGAGCAAGTGTCGGAGGTGAAAATCACCGCTGACCGCAAAATGACCGGCAAACTGCAGGATGGGCAGGCTTTTGAGCTGTATGCGCCTGACGACCCGAAGTTGGTCGAAACCCTGATTGCCAACAACGTCAAAGTCTCGCAAACGCCGCCGGAAACCGGCTTCTCGCTGTTTGGCTTGTTGCTCAATCTGCTGCCGGTGTTGTTGCTGATCGGCTTTTGGATCTTCGTGATGCGCCAGATGCAAGGTGGCGGCGGCGGTCGCGGAGCCATGTCTTTCGGCAAGAGCCGCGCCCGATTGCAGGGCGAAGATCAAGTCAAAGTCACTTTTGCTGACGTCGCCGGCGTGGATGAAGCCAAAGAGGAAGTCCACGAACTGGTCGAATTTCTGCGTGATCCGGGCAAGTTCCAAAAGCTCGGCGGCAAGATTCCGCGCGGCGTTTTGATGGTCGGCCCGCCGGGCACCGGTAAAACCTTGTTAGCCAAGGCAATTGCGGGTGAAGCCAAGGTGCCGTTTTTCATCATCTCCGGCTCCGATTTTGTCGAAATGTTCGTCGGTGTCGGCGCCAGTCGGGTGCGCGATATGTTCGAGCAGGCCAAAAAACACGCGCCATGCATCATCTTTATCGACGAAATTGACGCCGTCGGTCGTCATCGTGGCGCAGGTTTGGGCGGCGGGCATGACGAGCGCGAGCAAACCTTGAACCAGTTGCTGGTTGAAATGGACGGTTTCGAAGGCACTGAAGGCACCATCGTCATCGCCGCCACCAATCGCCCAGACGTGCTTGATCCGGCCTTGCTGCGTCCGGGTCGTTTCGACCGCCAGGTTGTCGTTGGGTTACCGGATGTACGTGGCCGCGAGCAGATTCTGAAAGTGCATATGCGCAAGGTGCCGCTGTCGGATGATGTGCGCCCGGGGGTGATTGCGCGTGGTACGCCGGGTTTCTCCGGTGCCGATTTGGCCAATTTGGTCAACGAAGCGGCCTTGTTTGCGGCGCGTGATAACGCGCGTGATGTGGCGATGACCCATTTTGAGCGCGCCAAAGATAAGATTCTGATGGGCGCGGAGCGTCGCTCGATGGTGATGAGCGAAGATGAAAAGCGTTTGACCGCTTATCACGAAGCCGGTCACGCCATCGTGGGTCGTCTCGTTCCGGATCACGATCCAGTCTACAAAGTGTCGATTATTCCGCGTGGTCGAGCGCTTGGCGTCACCATGTTTTTGCCCGAAGCGGATCGCTACAGCCATAGCCGAACGTGGTTGGAAAGCCAAATCTGTTCCCTTTATGGCGGTCGTTTAGCTGAAGAACTGATTTTTGGTTACAGCAAAGTCACTACGGGTGCGTCGAATGACATCATGCGCGCCACCCAATTGGCCCGCAATATGGTCACTAAATGGGGCATGTCCGACCAGCTGGGTCCGTTGATGTACGGTGACGAGGAAGAAGAATTGTTCTTGGGTCGTTCGATTACCCAACGCAAAACCGTTTCCCCAGAAACCTCGGAAATGATCGACGCCGAAGTGCGTGCGCTGATTGATCGTTGTTATCAGACTTCAAAAGGCATCTTAGTTGAGAACATGGACAAGATGCACATCATGGCGCAGGCCTTGATGAAGTACGAAACCATCGACGCGATTCAGATCGACGCAATTATGAATGGCAGAGAGGTGCCGCCGCCCAACGATTGGACTGAAGGGGATGGTGGTACGCCGATCAATCCTAGTAAACCCGCCGCGCCGATGACGCCGATCGTAACGCCCGCCGCTCAGACCTAAGCGCTTGGTGTTGAGCAGCCATGTTCGAGGCGCCCAAGCCTAGCCTTTACTGCCGTGGTCGTATCTTGATTTTGGATCGACCGCGGATCATGGGCGTCGTCAACGTCACGCCGGATTCGTTTTCTGACGGTGGCAGTTTGCTCGACCGCGAATCAGCGATTGCTCATGCGCTGGGGCTGATCGACGCCGGCGCCGATCTGATTGATGTGGGTGGCGAATCGACCCGACCTGGAGCGGCGCCGGTGTCGGTCGACGAGGAACTGCGCCGGGTGATTCCGGTCATTGAGGCGCTAGCGCAACAATGCGAAGTGCCGATTTCTATCGACACCAGCAAGCCCGAGGTGATGTTGGCGGCCGTGCGCGCTGGGGCTGGTTTGATCAACGATGTGTACGCCTTACGCCAACCCGGCGCTTTGCACGCTGCGGCTGACAGTGGCGCCGCGATTTGCCTGATGCATATGCAAGGCGAGCCCGGCAGCATGCAGCAGGCGCCAGCTTATGATGATGTGTGCGGCGAGGTTGCGCGCTTTCTGACCGATCGCATCCTGGCGTGTCAGTTCGCCGGCATCGACAAAAAGCGCATCGTCATAGACCCCGGATTTGGCTTTGGCAAAACATTGCAGCACAACCTGGAGTTGCTGGCCCGCTTGGAATCATTCGCGGTGCTCGGTTGCCCGATTTTGGTTGGTCTATCGCGAAAACGTTTGATCGCCGCGCTCACCGGGCGCGAATCGATCAACGAGCGAATCCACGGATCGGTAGCCGCAGCCCTGATTGCGGTGCAGCGTGGCGCCAGCATGGTGCGCGTGCATGACGTCGCTGCAACGCGCGACGCGCTGCTGCTATGGCAGGCCGTTGCTGCGGCCACGCCGGCCACCAAGAATATCCGTGTCAGCGCAAGCAGCCTATGGGGCGACGACGAGTAGGCGCGACTCACCCAACAGGTGAATGAATCAAATTGCTGAAAAATCAAAGGAATTATGGTGCTATGGGTATTGGCAAGCGGTCAACTGAGGTTTCTAGGTTGAAGGCTATGGCTCTACTTTCGAGTCTGCACTATGCCAAAAGGCCGTCCGGCCCTGCGCGTTGCGCGTTGCGCGTCGCAACGGCGTTTGCGGCGTTGCGACCCCAACGGAAGAGCCATTGGCTGCGCGCCGCGCCTTGCATCCGCTTAAGCCACACAACGCATCTCACGCTGAAAGTCCGACAGGCTGCTAGGAACAAACATTCGGTCATCGGACTGGGCGATACTTTGCAATCGAGATTGGCCAAACAGGATTGCCAAACATGATCAGATTCAGTTGCAGCGCCACGGGTGATGTGAAGATGCTTGCAGCGCACGCCGAGATATTGCTGGAGGCCATTGGCAAGACGCTGGGGGAACGCGGCGTCATCACGCCGGCTGAAATGCCGGCTGCCATCGCTGCGCTGGGGTTAGCGGGACAGATTGATCGTCACGCGCGCCAAACGGAAGAGGCGGAAACCGATCAGACCGACGATGCTGAGGTGCACTCGAATCAAGTGGGGCTGTCGCAGCGCGCCTTTCCGCTGGTCGAGATGATGAAGCGTGCCGTGACGGCCGACGCCACTATTCTCTGGGGCATCTAGCAGCCTGTCGGGCTTTCCTCGCGAGTGCGCCGGAAGTCCTTTTGGCGATTGTTTTCTGGTCATTCTCGGATTGATTTTGATGGATTTCGATCTACTTTCGAGTCTGCGCTACGCCAAAAGACCGTCCGGCGGGCTGCGCGTCTGGACGGCGTCTGCGCTGCGACGCTTAGGCATGGCGGAGGCATTGCCTGCGCGCGGCGCCTTGCAGCCTCACAACGCATCTCACGCGCAAAGCCCGACAGGCTGCTAGCTAGCTAGTTCCGTATCCACTTCCTTACCAAACCGCCCTTCCGCGAAACACTGCGCTAGAAAACGGCAAGCTGAAGGCTCACCCGACCTTGCCGCTTGGTCGATCATTAGCATTCCAACGTCCCGCCTAGGGGCGGGAAGGCCCTCTCCAGCAAGTAGCATCGTTCCGGCATTCCATTTAGCATGCGTATAGCCGAGTGCCACCGCTTGCGCATACCAATAAAGGGCGCCCGCTATATCGGTTTTCACGCCATATCCTTGCGCAAGGCGCGCAGCCAAGACATTTTGTGCTTCGGCTTGACCGCTCTCGGCGAGACTAGACAGCCTTAATATTTCTTTTTGTTGGCTTTCTTGTTTTTGACTCTTGCCCATGGATTATCTGCCACTTTTCGGGCACGGTATAACGCGCCCATTCTCGATGCAAAATACTGGTTGGCAGTGCCTGGGATAACAGTTTGTCTTGCCAAGGCCGCCCAAATTCGCATTTGCATCATGTTGGGCATTCGCAAAAGATTGGCCGAATGTCCCGCCGTAGCCCCAGCCACCAATGGTATTAGGAGGGGGACAATCTCCGCACATATTATCCTCGGGGTCCCCGGCTTGTGAGGGTGGGGGACTAAACGGTTACGTGCGAGGCGCAAGGATTTGGTCCTGGTTGAGAAGATCATGGTGAGCTCACGTAATAGAAGGATGCAGTGAGCCTGCAAACCGCATCCTACGCGAAACCAACTGCGATTTCCTTGTCGTGCTTTATCCCCAAATTCAACCGATATGGTTCGTGCCTCACCGCATCCTACGCGGGCTAGAAACACAAAGCTCCGCATTTTGCGGGGCCTTGCGTCGCAACTACGAAATTTTTCTGGGTGTCCAGAACTCTTGCATCGATACCCAAGGCACGCAAACGCCGCACCAGCCAGAAGCCCTCCTGTCCGGCCTCATACGCCACCACCACCCGCGTACGCTCATCACCCCCAAACCTTGCCAGCGCCGTCGCGACCTCGGTGAAAAGCGCATCCGCTCGCGCCGTCGCCGTTTCCTCGCAAAGCGACTTGCGCCGCACCTTCAGGCCCGAACAGGATCCCACAATCCATTTCGCACCCGAGATCTCCACCGCCACCGCCACCACCGTGCAGAATTGCTCTGGGGTTGACATCGCTTGTTCCTCCGTTCGGGTGAAGCCCTATTGTGTCGGCGACTTCGTTGGAGTCATAGGGTCTACGCGGGCTCCGTTCGGGTGAAGTCCTATTGTGTCGGCAACCTCGTTGGAGTCATAGGGTCTACGCGGGCTTACCATTTTGAAAGTACATTTCGGAACATCTCGAGAGAAATCCAACCTTTCTCCCCAAGTCCATCTGCAATCAAGGTGGCAGCCCGTTTATTTCCAAGCGCAAGAGCCATCAAGAGATACTTGACAGCACCCCGCTTATTTCGGCGCAACCCTGACTTTTGAAATAAGTATCCCTCGCCAAGAACCAAAGCGCTGTCCGTCGATCCCAGAGCTGCAGCTCTCCTAAACAACCTATGCGCATAGCGAATGTTTGGCGATTTCATTCCTTCTCCCTTTAGATTCATCCATGCAAGTTCATATATCGCATCCGGATGACCATTCGAAGATGCCATAGCGTAATATTTGTGCGCAAGCACCAAGTCTTCTTTTGCACCATCGCCAGTTGCAAATGCCTCAGCGAGCTCATACTGCGCTTGAGGATCGCCGGCCTGAGCATCAGTTAGAATCTCCGCTAAGGAACGTGGCGCTCGTGTCATTTCCATCCCTTACAATCAAAAGCCTTTCCACGGCAATGGCGCTTGTAGCAACCGTCAGGAATAACGTTATCGACAGCAGGTTTTGCATTATTCCACGCTTCATTTTTCGTTTTCCCGTAACCAATTCCAGGCGCGGTAGGAGGGCAATGTCTGCCAGAATTCCCGGCGCAAAGAGCAAGATCAGGTACGGGACCTGCTTCCTCGATAATGCAGCTTACTAAGCACTTATAGCGCCCACGTCCATGCTCAAGCGGCTTGGGAATCGGCACAGGAATTAGTAAACCCGGATCAATCGGGAGTGTTGGCTTTGGGCGAACGGGCGTTGGTCGCAATAGCGGTCCGAGCCCTGGGGGGAGCGGTCTGAGTAATAATCCGTCCGGGTCAAAAAAAATCGTTGGTGCACCAGCGGCATAGCCATAAGTGCTCACCCCACCCTCCAACCCAATCGGATCACTCTCCACATACCTTCCAGTGCCTGGCGCATAATCCCTGAAATAATTGTAATACAACCCAGACTCGGGATCCTCTAGTTGCCCCGGGAAACGCGAGGATTGGCGTTCGCCTTGCTCGCGCGTGCTTCCGAAGGCGGCCATTCGCCGTTGAGTGCTGGCAGTGCCGGTGTTTGTTATTGCTATCTGCGGGGTGCCTAAGTGGTCGGTTTGCAGGTAGCGCCAGCCGGCGAGGGTTTTGTTTGCGATCGGGTCAGTGGACCAGTTGCCTTGGGGCGCGTAGAGCCAGAGGTTGCTGTATTGACTCGCGCTTGGCCCGGCTGCTGGCGCCTCGGCAGGCGTCCCCGGCAGGGTGAACTCGGCGGCATAACCTTCGTCGCTGTAGGCGAGGTAGGTGGTTTCCGGGCCGGCGGCGCCGCTGTGGCCGTGTTGTCTTCCAATTTCCAACCGCACGATCGCGTCGGTTTGTGCCTCTTTGCGATCGTCTGCAGTGACGTCCCGATGGACGACAATTCGGCAATTCTGATTCTCTCCAAACTTCTGGGC
>Ga0163154_10001417_pt1 | contig 37139 bp, 24 predicted proteins | sample OliLakLV19MP9P1_FD_148649 | JGI IMG/M metagenome (GOLD analysis project Ga0163154, IMG submission 148649) | Freshwater microbial mat bacterial communities from Lake Vanda, McMurdo Dry Valleys, Antarctica - Oligotrophic Lake LV.19.MP9.P1 | ecosystem: Environmental > Aquatic > Freshwater > Lake >... | reverse complement strand
CGACCTATATCATCTCGCCGCAGGGCATCATCACGGACATCTTTTATGGGCCTGTTTCCGCGAGTACGTTACGCGCCGCCCTCGCCCCCTATTTACGATAATTATTGGAGTTTGATGTTATGGTGACACAACCACCAGAAAAACCGCGCAATTCATTTGGATTACGCGCAAATATCTTTACCCTACGTTTGGCGCGGAATTGGCTGCGGGTCTTTTTGGTCGTATTGGGGATATTTGTCGCGCTGCCCTTCGTCGCCCCCACTTTTATGAAATTGGGCTTAGAGGGGCCGGGGCGGGTCATCTATACGATGTACAGCCCATTTTGCCATCAATTCCCGTTCCGGTCTTTCTTTCTTTATGGCGAACAGCCTGTTTACCCGCGTGAAATCACCAGCTCCGATTGGACACCTTACGAAGCCTATGCTAATAATCTGCCACAATTTCAGCAGTTCGCCCCGGCTGACGAGTTCACGAGCTTAGATTGGGTTCTGGCGCAGAAAAATTTCTATGGCAACGCGCAGATGGGCTATAAAATGACCCTATGTGAACGTGATATTTCGATCTATTTTGGTCTCTTTACAGGTGGGCTTATTTACAGCCTTCCCGTCATCCGACGGCGACTGCGCCCTGCACCTTTATGGCTATATGTTTTCTTAGGATTAGGGCCGATTGCGCTGGATGGTTTCAGCCAGTTGTTCGGGTATCCGCCTTTTAACCTGTGGCCTCCAAGAGAAACTTTACCTATTTTCCGCGTGATGACGGGAGCATTTTTCGGATTGATGACCGCGTGGCTGGCCTATCCCTATTTACATACAGGGATGATCGAAACTCGCCGCGAGATCGAAACCAAATTGGCAAGGGCGGGCATTTTTATCGATCATAAATAACCTGAGTTTCGGACAGTGTTTTCATTCTATCCCCACCCCTAAATCCCCTCCCCACTTCGTAGAGAGGGGACTTAAAGAACCATTGTGAACCGTTTTTCTCCCCTTCGCCATGCAATGGCGAAGGGGTCGGGGGATGAGGGCATCATAAAAGTTAATCATAGTGCGCTATCCAAAACTGAGGTTAAATAAAAATCCCCGCTTTTAAAGTCGGGGAAATTTAATGATTCTGATTGTAGGGAAGACTCGGCGAGTCTTCCCTACATTTGCTTATATCAGACTTCGATTACGGCTCGCCACCGGAACCACCCGGAACCGTCGCAATCGAGCGTGTTGTCGCTGTCGGCGGTAAGGTCGCGGTATTGGTCGGACGCGGTGTTGCCGTTGGACCTGGCGTATTGGTCGGGCGCGGTGTATTGGTCGGACGAGTCGCCGAAGGGGTCAGCGATGGACCCGGCGTGTTCGAGGGACGCGCTGTGTTCGTCGGTCCCGGCGGCAAATTCGTCGCTAGGAAGATCGGGCCAGAGCTGGAACCACCGCCGCTGCCACCACTGCCGCCGCTCCCACCGCAGCCGATGGTAAAGGACGAGTTGTTAAACATGCTGGCAGTGATACCATACGTGCGATCCAGCGCACCAGAACCATTGAAATCTAAGAACAGATTCGTTACGGAATTCGGTCCTGCGGGGAATGAATAATTGACCCAAGTACCCCCTTCAGCCCTTGTAGTGGGCGGTTGTTGGTTGGGATCTGGCCCCCGCCAAACACGTACCCCATTTCCGTCACCAGCGCTGGCACCGCCCGCATAAATATCTGTTAGATTCAAGATACCCGGGGCAAGGGGCGGATTCAAGCTGCTTGGTGCAGGCCAATTGACACTGAAGTCGGTAAATGGTGCTGGTTGATAGCGATCATTGATAACGCGCAGGACAACCACACCGAAGGTATCGAAGCCGACGAACTGAATCCGCAGCGAGCTAGACGCGCAGTTGGGCGTAAAGGTCGCTGTTGAGTCTGCTGAGACTGTCGGCGGATCCGTAGCCAGCGGCTCTGGTGGCAGTTGCAGCGGCACTGTACACGGATTCGCCAAGTCATCTGGATTCTGGAAGATGAAGAACGTCCCACCGAGGTTAAACATCGTGAGGGAATCTGCCAGGTTATCGCCCCCGTTCAGGAATCTACCCTCCCAAAGAGAGACATTTCCGCGTCCAGGAACAGTGCGATCTGCCCCTTGGAAGACGGTGAGATCATTCCCAGTAAGATCGTTAGTGTCGAAAGGTGATGTATCATCGATACCCGTCCAATTGACTTCAGAGCGCAGTGCAGTCGATGACAAAAACATATCGGGATAGGAAGCGCTTTCACGCCATTCCAAATGACTTCGCAGCAGCAAACTTGCGCCAAAATTCTGATTCTCGATTTCGATGTAGAACTGCTGTTGGGCAAAATTCACGGTACGCACCGTCAGGAACTGGCACTGGAACGGCCCTGCCGTCGGTGTCGGAGGTTCCGTCGGTGTCGATGTAATAGTCGGCGTAGGAGTGTGTGTCAGTGTCGGCACAGGCGTATTCGTCGGTGTCGCGGAAGGTGGAACGTCAATTCCGCCGCCCGTTGGCGCACTGCCCTGCACCGCGTTCAAAGCGCGTGATGCACGGAACGATTCGTTCACACCGGAGCGCCGTACTTCCATGTGAACGTATTCCGCCAAGCCAAGCGGCGTAATCAGCGGGTGATTAAACTGCACGACTAGCACAACACGATCACCTGGCGCACCCGCATCCAACCAACGAATGCCCGATTGATCGATATTCAGCCGATCTGCCGGAATATTGGGATCCGTGCGGTCTGGTTGTTCATTACCCATACAAAATGGTGTTTCAAAGCGATCTGCTATATCAGCCGATGCAACCGGAAGCGCAGGACGCAGCGTTCCTAAATCCTGCTCATCAAGAATAGTCAGGAAGCGAGAAAAAGATTCACGCTCATTAATGGTATCATGGGTGTTATCCAGACTGGTAGAGCGGCTGTAATTGTTCGCCCGCGAACTACACATCATCACATTGAACCAACCGGGTTCATTTTCACGCGGCATCGGCACCGGGCCAGTTGGGTTCGCTGCATCCGGCGGCGCACCCCACACTTCCGTCAATCGCGTCCATGCCACCTCTTGATTTGTGCCTTGCGGCAGCGATTCAATCGAAAGACTGTAAGCACCGTCACGGGCGACATCCATAATCGAGAGGATACGGGCAATATCCTTGCGCCGTTCCAAATGATCTTCATTACGCGGGTCGCAATCTTCGCCATTATACCAAGTGGCGTAGAGGCTCTCCGCTCCGTTTATATAGGCCGGAACGCCATACCCTGTTGGCCCAGCCGGACGCAGCGTGTCGAAGTCACCCCGACGATCCCCGTCCATGCATGGGACTATCTGTCCGGCGGTGCTAGTGACACCAATTGTCCTTGCATCATCTTCGGCCTGTGTGTAAGTAAAATCCACTGGATACGTCTCTTTATCGTAAAGCCCGGTGGTTGTATAGCGCGTTGCTTCACGCGCCGCGTTTTGCAGCGTCACCCATGCTTGGAATAAGCGTCCGAACTCAATCGTGCCGAAGATCAACAGCAGCAGCAGCGGCAGAGTAAGCGCAAATTCAGCGAGGGTCTGTCCTTTGTTACGTCTTGTGGGTTGAAGGGTTTCATTCATAACATTTTTTCCATATTATCCCTTGAGGCGATCTGTCTTAAAAGTGCCTTGTGGGGCAAGAATAATGCGCTTTAATAAATTAATACGGAAATCCGCGTAGGGACATCATATATGATGTCCGCTTCAATATTTGCGTCGCGGACGCGATGTATCGCATCCCTACGATATAGCCGTATTTAATTATTAATCTGCATTACGTCGCCCCGACGAAGCCATTTCATAGAGAAATCACCAAGAACCTATAGTGACACTTACCCTGCCAAGCGCGTGAACATACGCGAGGCAATCTCGTCAAACACGATCTTCAATTCATCTGGACCCGGCGCACTGAAGTAATTGCCGCAGCTTTGCTCAGGCGTAAGGAAGGTAATATCGCGGGGATTAGGGCCACCTGGCTGGATATTATACCCGCCGCCCGCCGCGTCACAAATCCCTGGCGCACCATAATCCACCGCCGATAAGGAATTATCTAGCAAGCCGTTATCCAGATAATCCTGCTGATAATCAATATCAATCTGGAAGTTATCGCCTGCGTCCGCGATGTAACGGAGCAGTTCTTCTCCGAGGCAGTCCGGCACATTCGCCGTGCATGAGCCATTGCCCAGCGGGAAGTCCAGACCAAAGCTGATGGTGAAGATATTCGGTGTTAATTCCTGACCACCACAACGTCCACCAAACATACGGGCGAAGTCATCGCGTTCGACACAAGTGACGAAATCTGCCCAATCTTTGGCATAATCATCCACATCGTAATAAGGGTCACAGTTCCCCATCGTGTTAGGATAATTGCTGCCGATATCGACATCATACGGTTTGTTATTCACATCAATACTGCCGGGAGCAAAAGCCGGCTCACCGGGAGGACGAACTGCCGCAGGGAAGCAGAAATGCCGCGTAGCCGGGGCTTCATCCTGGCAGTAAGGGAAGATCGTCGGATTCTCATTGAGCGTGTCGATCAATTCTGCTGGTTGAGACTGATTACCATAGGGGCAAACACCAAACGCGCCATACTGTCCACGCACCCCAAAACTGGTGCGTCCGGTTCCGTTGATCGGATTGTAGTTTTGTGGCCCTGTTTCTACGTACGGAGCCGCAGGTTGGGCAATCGACCCATTGCGCCGCGCCGGGTCGCTTCCGCCTGCCGCACCATCACTCAACATAATGATAACCTGTACTGCACCCTGAGAGCGTTTTGTATCCGGGTCGGTTAGCGCGTTGTTGGCTTCACGCAGCGCTGCACCGAGGTTTGAGCTGCGGCAGGAAGCGTTCAGCTCGTAGCTGTTCAAATACGTCAGATACGGATACCCGGTCAACCAAGTGGGATCCCCATAAATATCCGGTGTCATCACGTTATAAATGCTGCCTCTTTCGTGATAACTGCCAATCTGCGTGTTATCCCGTGTCGCATACCGACTAAAGGGAAAAGGCAGTGTCGCATTCTGGAACGGGCAGTTATCCTTGACCGGATAATTGTTGTAGTTACTTGGGCGCGTCAGGTCTACAATCCCTGCATCAGGGGGCGTAGCATCGCCTGATGTAGCGTAATTCGGGTCAGACGGAGTTGTCCCATCCAACTGATAATAATTGATCGGAATAGAGTTGCCGTTGTTGTCGATTCCCTGAGAAAATTGATACCAACCGCCTGTTCGCTCATTCCAGTCATAAAAATTCGGTTCGGCGTTTACGCCCACATATCTATCCAGCGCATATTGGGCAGCACAGCGGCTTGCAATCATCAGTGGATAATTCTCAGGCGGAGTACAAGCAGGAGGTGTTCCTTCTGTGCCTTCGGGGTCAATCAAAAACGCGCTGCGACTGAAAGTGACAAACGCCACACGATCCCCACGCGCAAAATCGATCCGCTGAAGGAATTGGCGCGTTGCATCACGGGCGGCCTTCATCGGCTGACAAATCAAGTCGCTAAAATCGTTATCAGGGTCAAGACCCGTAATACCTATAATGTTGGCTGCTTCCAAATCAGCTTCATCAATATATCCACCTGTGGTCGGATCATTACAGCACCCGTAAAAGTCATAAGATGGCGCAAAACCATCCCATGTTGCAGGAACAGGAATTCCATTAGCTTGATAGGTTTGCCGTAAAGCTGCTGAAGGCCGAAGCGCCAATGAATAAGGAAAGAAGCGTACTGTACAGCCTTCGCGGGGGTGGAACTGCTGTCCCGTAATTCCAGCAGGGACAAAAGCCTGTACCTGATATGAAGCACGATCATTGGCCGGATCGCCGCCAATAATATTCGTAGGTGCTGTCAGGCCGGGATAATTGGTATATACAAGGCGGCGGTTGACCGTCTCTTGTGTTACCCCTAGCAAGTCGCGCTGCCAAAAGTTATCGAACCAATCGGCTACCGGGTCTGCGATATATCTCAACAGGGTGCGTTCCCGCTCATAGACGGAATTAGCAACACCCGGCTGCCCCAATCGCGGCGGCACATAGGCCACGCCCAAGCCAATCTCACCCCAATCTTGAATGCGCGTCTCGTTCAGCATGGATTCTGAGCCGTCCATGACCAACACAATATCAAGTACGGCGGTTTCGGAAATAGCCGAAGCCCGCAGTGGGAAATTCGTAATCCCGAATAGACGTAAAAAGACTGTCGGCGAATCGATTTCTGCCGTCACACGGACGATCTTCCGGTCATCCGTCGGACACAAAACCGGATCCTTCTGAATGCCTGCCGTCACTTCGTCGATATCGGGTGTACTGGCACACGTTTCTACCAACACTTTACGCGGATTCAGATTATGAAATTCAATAAACTGCCGTGCTGCCAACCCAACCTCAGCAATCGTGCGATCTTGGCGCATTTGCCCGGCAGCAGCAATGGCGGCGCTATCTACCGCACGCCGCAGCGTACTGTAGCGCACAAACATCAGCGAAAAATCAGTCGTCAGGCCGACGAATGCCAGCAGCCCAACAAAACCCAACGCCAAGATGACGATAGATTGACCGGATTCGCCCCGTCTTAAGAAGCGTTTTGCCCAGCGTGATACACTCATCATACTCATCCCTATTGGTCTAACGGGAAATACGTTAATCGCGGCTCAACCGAAGGCACAGGGAACGCCGCCCATACATAGAGGGTGGTCTGATCGCTGCCGAGCGCGTTAAAAATAGGATTAAAAACGGCGAGATCTAGCAGGAGATCGTGCTGCCACCACATCTCCACCAACACCAGCCCTTGATTGGGCAAATACTGGCGCACATCGACTTGCGTCCCATCAGGATTAAGGCCAAAATTCGGATTACCCGCCTGCGCCGCTGCTAATTCATCGGGTGTCATCTGGAACTTCGGAAGCTGCATGAGTTCCTGAATCTCATAAATATCAAATTCCGACCCAAAGCAGTCGAATTCTTGCCCGTCTTTAGCCTCAATTCTGTGCTGCCCGGTATAAACAAACCCGCGCTGGCGCTCACGGAAGGTATAGCCATAAACATCGGCTGGATTTGCCCCGTCGCCACCACTAGGCACCCAGACTGCCCCTTCTTGACGTGCCAATTCCAAAGGAATAGTCACTGTGCCTGTCGGCAGAGTAAATACGCGAGTCGTCAAATTTCGATCATTGACGTAATCGAAAGGATCACGCTCCACAGGCGGGTTAATCAGGTTACTATCGACATCAACATTGCACTCATTGGCATTAATCGGATAGCGTCCGACGACTACCGAGTCCCAAGTGTTATCCTCAAAATTATCGTTATCGACATAAGGCGTAAACGAGTCAAAATCAACATCGCCGTTGGTAGCAGGATCAATGTTGCCACCTGTTCCAAATGGGACACCCGTTACCGGGGCATTATGAACCGTCTGGATAGCAAAAACCGAGATCGCAATATCATCTACCGCAATCTCACCCGGAGGCAAACTATCTTGGAAGCGAATGGTCAACGGCTCCATCGAGTCGAGCATCGTACACAAAATAATGTTGTAAAAGCCCGGCACGAGGTCGAGTTGATCACACCGACGTACATTTGCGCGGCGATTTTGTGCCTCAGTAAGCGCTGGATCAACTAATGAGGCATCGCCCGAATCAATGGAACTGCCGCCTGTTTGTCCCGGTGGCAGTGAACTACCTCGGTTGTCCCAGTTTAGCGGGCTGAGGTCACCGGTCAGTACCGTGCCACGCCGCGCCCCGACTTTAGTTACCTCTTGCAGCGTGAGGTAATTGTTTGTGAGCCAGCCGATCTCCACAATGCCAGCGATCAGGACTAGGATCAAAGGCGTAATGAAGGCCATCTCAACGAGACTTTGCCCACGTTCTTGTTTCCCGTAGACTGCTGGCGTACCGTCGAGAATTTGCAAAATCTTTCGCGCTATTCTCCGCATTGTACGAACCTTATCAATTCTATCTGTTGACAATGAATGATTATTTACAGTGTCTCAATGATACCATAAGGGTTATGTGCGTAGACAAAAGGACTTGTAAAGAGATTGATAGGGTTTCCTACGGAATCTGTAATAGTAGGACGGTTTTCCTAGTCTTTATCAACAAACAGAGGGCTTACTTAAGCCCCCTGCCAAAAATCCCTTTATTCTTCTACATTTTAGACGGTTGAATCAGCGTATTCAATCTGCGCCCGAATTGCATATCCACGCCCATGCCGCGATTGAATAATGGCGGGATGATCGGGGTTATATTCCAATTTACGCCGTAAGTTGCGGATGTGGTTACGTACTAAAGCCGCGTCGCCCACTCCATCAGGATAATTCCATACCCCAGAAAGCAAGTCTTGGGTGGCGTGCCACTTTTGCGGCTGCTGACTGAGAAAGTTCAACAGATCAAATTCGATGCGTGTTAACAAGACTTCACGCGCATCAACAAAAACTTGAAAGGTCGCAGGCAAAATCCGCAGCCCCGGCATATCTTCAAGGACAAAATTGTTGGAGCGGCGTAAATGTGCCCGAATACGTGCTGCCAATTCTCGGACGGCAAATGGCTTACGAATATAATCATCCCCGCCGGATTCGAGCGCTTCCGCAACGGTATAAGGGGCATGTTGCCCGGTCATAAAAATGATGGGACGGTTAGCCGTCTCCCCATTTAAGCGCAGTTGGCGGCAGAGCGTAAGTCCATCCATACGCGACAAACCTAGGTCGATCAAAAATAAGTCTGGCGTAACTGTCTCCAATATCGCCAGCGCTTCCTGCCCAGAATGTGCTTTATAAACGCTGTAGCCGTCTTGGTCGAGCATTTGCTCCACCATACTCAGCACCGAGCTGTCATCATCAACAATCATAATTCGAGACATGGCATAATCCAGTCAATCAATTTCTATAGGAAAAGGTTGAAGTCATTATGACATGAATAGCATTGAAGGTGGTCAAAACTTTTATGAATTTTCTACAGGGGTATTAAGGCAAAGGCCTAGCAGAAATCGTTTACTTATAAAAAAGGTAAAGGAAATCCTCACAAAGGGTTTGCAAAGGGCGACGATTGTATCTTTTTACGCCGCCCGGAGAAATTAGGAGGACATCATATATCCAACGCCATGAATGGTGCGGATATACTTGCGCGTGGCATCTTTTTCAATTTTGGCGCGTAAATTACGAACATGCGCCCGCACGAGATCAGGATCACCCGCATCAGACGGATATTCCCATACCGCCATCAGCAGATGAGTCAGCGACAGCGCTTGGTCAACATGTTCCATAAAGTAACGTAAGAGTCGATGCTCGGTTGAGGTCAGTTGAATTGTCTCTTCGCCCACATGCACTTGATACGTGTCCGAATCCAGCCGCATATTGCCGAGGCGCATCACGGCTTCACTCTCTTTTTCGCGTGTGCCACGCCGCAGCAGCGCACCAACCCGCGCCCGAAGTTCCTGCAACTCAAACGGCTTGATGACATAATCATCTGCGCCCGCATCCAACCCATCGACAATATCGTCGGTGCTGCCCTTCGCGGTAAGAAACAAAATAGGAAGCGATGTAAACCGGGCATCACGCCGCACTTGGGTACAGACCGCGATTCCGTCCATCTCTGGCATGATGATGTCTAAAATCATCAAATCAGGTCGCCCCGTCTCTAGGTAAGCCAACGCTCGTTTTCCCGAATTAACCGGCGTGACCTGATAATTCTCGCGCTGCAAAACACGCTCTATCGTCCCTAGTACTTCGGGATCATCGTCTACAGCCAATATGTGTGGCATATTCTGTCCCCATCTTAAGCCCAATTGAAAATAGAGATTTTACCCTAATTACAGTATCAAACGGTTTTAAAACGTTATTGTACTTCATTCTGGGCAATAACGGGTAAGCGCACAATAAAACTGGTATGATGCCCCGGAACGCTTTCCACATTGATCGTACCGCCGACATTTTCGACCACTTCTCGGCAAATATGAAGCCCAAGCCCAGTCCCTTCGCCAACCGGTTTCGTCGTAAAGAACGGGCTAAAGATTTGTGGACGGATATTTTCTGGAATACCGGGTCCATTGTCCCATACGACTACGTTGATGCACTTGCGTTCTGGGACGAAATAAACTTCAATGCCAATTTTTCCATCTTCCCAGCCAATCAGGGCATCATGCGCGTTCATCAATAAGTTCAGCCAAATATCATCCAGTGTCCCTTTAATCGCCAACACCGCAGGCAGAGGATCATCCGGCAAATTCGCAATAATCCGAATATTCGCTCGCTCAATGTGGGTTTGCATCAAGGAAAGAATCCCTCTGACGGTATCCACTACATCAACCATTTCGGGGATAGCATTGGGATCGTGCGGACGCGCAATCGCCAACAAACGACGTGCGACATTCGCCGCCCGCTTCCCAGCGCGATGAATTGCCGTCAGCGCAGAATAATTTCGGCTTGTCGGCGCTTCGTCCATCAGCATCAATTCGGTATCGACAATAATGGTCGTCAACGGATTATTGATCTGATGCGCCACCACCGCCGCCAACTCGCCCATTGCCGAAAGCCGCGCTGTTTGAACAAGACGTTCTTGGGTGTCTTTTAAGTCACGCAGACTTTTGCCAAGATCGCGCACAAGTGTTGAATTTTCCAGCGCGGTTGCCGCCTGGCCCACAATCGCCTGGGTGAGATGCGTTTCGCCTTCATTAAAAACACGACTGCGCTCGGTATCTGCGAAAAGAATAAGCCCTTCTACTTTGCCGCGCTGCACAAGCGGCACACCAATCACGGAGCGGCTGACGGCTTTATCCATCAATGATTTATAAGCCGCTGTAATCTTATTATCAGCACCTTGATAGACCAACGTTTGGCTTTGCATCGCGGCCAACAATTCCTGATGCTGGGTCAAATCCAGCACAGAATAAGGTGGCTCAAGCCACAACCCACTGCCAACCCGTGCCTGAATGGTGAGGGTCGCGCCCCCTTTAGCCAATAGCGAAAGATCGCACCAATCTGCCTCAGTCATCTGATTAATTTTGGCAGCCAGCCGATAAATATCCGCCGCATGAAACTGCTCATTTTGATTACTAAGATTAACCAGACATTCGATGCCAATATTACGCGCCCGTTGAATCATATCCGCAGGGGGCGGTTCATCGGGGGGATGCACAAAGAAACAGCGCAGCGCTCCGAGTACCTGCTTATCGGAACGGATCGGGATCATCAGCATCGCGGCTGCCCCGACCTGTTCTAGGTACATTTTCTCGTTAGACGTAACTGGATCATCCCGATTTAACCAGCGATGACGGTCATTTTCCAACGTGGCCTTAAGCATCGGCTGCCGCCCCAGTTCCATAACCGGGGCCTGCCCTGCCCGCCAGATCGAACGATGGTAACGGGCCAGCGTAGTGAGGCGGTTCCCGTCTTTATCCAATTTAAGGATTTCTGTGTAGCCCACATCAATCACATTCGCCAATTGTAAGCAAATCGTCGGGACGATTTCCTGCATCGACAGCGAGGCATTCATCACTTGGCTCGCCCCGACCAAGGTTTGCAATTCACGGGCGTGTTCGAGGCTTTCTTGATGGATGCGGGCGTTCTCGATGGCAATTGCCGCAAAAGAAGAGAGATTAATCAATAACTGCTGCTGATGCACATCAAACAGGTCTTTCTTGGTTTTGTTATTCACGCCAAGAACACCAATTGGTTTGCCTTTAACCAAAATCGGCACGTAAAGCAGCGAATTGACCAAATGCTCGGTCTTCACTTTTTGTGGGCCGCTTGCGCCAATTAGCACGGGCTGCCCTGTACTGAAGACTTCACCCGGCAGTGTGCCTTTTTCTTTCACACGGAAGTTACTGGCGATTTCGACATCAATGCCGACTTTGGCACGGAGGTACAAATCGCCATCTTCACCCGGCATGAGGATAAGACCTTCTTCAGCATTCGTTAAATGCCGCGCCGCCTCGACCACACGATTCAGCACTTCGGTTAAATCCAGCACTTCCGCCAGCGATTTGCTCAAGGCGAATAAAGTGCGGATTTCGTCCATCCGCCGCGAGAGAATATCGTCCTCGGCAGGTTGGTGCATAATCGGCATGACCCGCGTTGTCTCTGTGGGCGAGAGTTCCAGCGCTTCCATCACACTGTTTAAAATACTTTTTTGTTCCAGCGTCGTCACGATGGTATCTGCCAAACGATTAGCATGAACGGCATCTTCCGAATCCGCAGCAACCGCCACCATCGGAGTCCGTATCCCTTTTTGTACCAACGCATCAATCGTGCGTGACCCAGAGTGACGGTCAATCATAGCGACATCCACCAACAGCGCATCAAATTGGCTGTGTTGGATGGCATAAAAAGCCTCACGATGGTTGTAAGCACTCTGAACTAAAAATCGGCTCGGCGGCAGCGCTTGCTGCACCTGCTGGATAACATCAAAATCTCCAGCGATCAAAAGAATGGGATGGGCGTTTTCTCTTGCCATAATTTTTAACGTTTACTCAAACGATCTCGTCTTGCGGCTAAGTCATCTTCTATCGAGTTTGGGCTGACGGATGAAGTATCCTTATCCATGAGTGAGGTATTGATTTCTTCCTGAGCGCTTAAAAGATCATCCATTCCGGCAATCTTCTCGCGGGTATTCTTTAATACGTCCAAAAGCGGCGCGGCGGAATCCTGTATTGGTTGGGTAGATTGATTAGCCTGGGCATGTTTGGCCTCGGCAACCGCCATTTCCAATGCGCTCACGCGCTGAATTAAGTCTTGTGTTACCAATTGATGTTCCCGAAAATCCGACTCCGCCATGCGTAACCGCTGCTCGGAGCGCTTCATCTGGTCGATCAAATAACGCGCTTGGGCTTCGTTCCCCTGCCGCACAGCCTCATCCGCCTGACCATCAAGCCGGGCAATTTCATCTTGCACAGCAGCAACTTTAGCTTGCAGCGTCCCCTCGTAAGCAACCGCCTCATTGATTCGCTGATGCAGCGCCCCAAGTTCGCGGTCAATATTTTTTCCTAGCACAAAGGAACGCCGACGCGGATCGCTCGATTCTCCATCGCCGATCACATCATTGACGCTCGATTTAAGCAGTGTGTTGATTTTTTTAAAGAGATCACTCATGTTACATCGATTCTACAACAATCTCATTTTCTTAGGCAAATATCAATTCGGGCAGAGTCTGTCCCAAGCCAATCTATAAATCTGCATCTTACCGCCGCCTGCATTCAAAGCAGTTCTGCCATTAGATTCAAAGAGCAGACAAAGACGATCATCTTCGGTTGACACCCCCGGTATCTGGTCAGGAAAAGCCATCAAGTACCGGACATCGCGCTCACGCATCACATCCCAAACCGCCTCAGTATCATAAATCGGCACAATTTCCAGGCTGACCAAACCGGCGATATCCAGAATAGGACGTTGTGCGAAATACCCGACAGCACCAATATCGTGTACGGCAAGAAGTTCTTCCGGCGGGATATTCGCAGCCATCCATTCGGCAGAAGCGACCATCTCTTCATTGATGATTCGCACATCCTGACGGTATATGGTGACTCCCAGTATACAACCAAAGTAAACGAAGGCCAAAACCGCCGAAAATGCCAGCGTGCGCGTCAAAATGCGACTTAGGGGAGATTTACGTCCATGCTGTGTTAACTGTGCTGTCCCCACCACACCAACGACGATCAATGCGGGGATGGCCGGAATGACATAACGCCCATGCTGATAAGACGCAGGCAGACGCGCCGCATATAGCGCAATCAAGCCGATAATCCAAAGTAACGGCAGCAGAAAAAACAACGCACGTCGATTCTGACGGCTTTGCTGGAACATCGTTATCGTAAAATAAATGACCCCCGGCAGTAAAAGAAGCTGCCCGCCCGCGATAATCGGAATAAACATCAATAACAGGCGCTGTGGATAAGTCGTCATCTGGATAATCGGCAGATGTTGCGCGTACTTCGCATCAGCCGTCGCCGGGAGAAAGCCGCCCGTTAATTGCAAATTGAGCAAGAGATAGGGTGTGATAAAAATGGCAAATCCCAGCGCCGCGCCTACGCTCCAAAAGAATGCGCCGCGCCACGTCCCTCGTGGATTGACGATCACCATCATCATGCCGCATAATCCAGCCAGAAAAATCCCTTCTGGTCGGGTTAGCATCGCCAACGCCGCCACGATTCCAAAAATAAGTCCTCTTGTAGTGAGACGATAGTTTGTGTCCGATGCCACATCATCCAATTCGCGCCATGTCAGCCAGATCAACACCAACGTAAATGTACAAAAAAGCATCGTCTCCATGCCGGAAGCCGCCGCCCAAATCAAATGCCACGCCAGCACTAACGCTAACCCCGTGAAAAGCGGCGTAGTTTTATCCTTATCCACGAGTCGATCTGCCATTCGCGCACCGATCATCCCAGCGCAAGCGAGCGCCAATACGCCGAGTAAATGCGCCCAGAGTTGATAAGGGATATTCAAGCTGTAACCCAATGCCAGTAAAATTGTGTAAAGCGGTGATGTCGAGGCAGCACTGGGCTGCCCATGCACAAATGCCCATTCGCCATAATGTGCAAGGTTACGCCCATAAACTTGATGAATCCAACTATCGTCCAGCGGAAAACCGCCCCCCACTGTCAGCGTATAAAACGCCACCAACAGCGCCGCTAACACCAGATAAAACGCATCGCGTCGCCCAAAATTAGCCCGGACGAATCGCATACAGCCTCGCATTCGAGATATTCAAGTCAACAGGTACTAAATATGGCGGCGGCGTATCCAGATCAAAAATAAATGACGAAGGCACAGCATACGCCCGCTGCCCGTTCTGTTCGGAATATTCAATCAGAACATGCGTAATATTATATCGCTGTCCGAGTTCAGAAATAACTTCAGGCGATTCATTCGGCATCACAACGCCACTCAAGCCCGTAAAATAATAAAGCGCCGCCGGATCGTTAATCATCACGCGAGAATCGGATGGCAAAACGGCCTCAAGCTGCGAATATAAAGCTGGCTTAAAAACAGAGACTCGCCCGTTCCCTGCAAAATTGAGGCTCAAAAATATTGCCAAAAGTACCAATCCAACAGAAAAAATAGGCTTTGCGGTACGGGGCTTCCAAGCACGACGGCGTTTCGCCATCCAATCTATCGCATCATCTAGCCCAACCACGCCTAACGCCGCCCAAAATGGAACGAGCGCCGCTGCGGAATGAAACAAGCCACCGCGATAACCCGGAAACGGAAAAACAAGCGTCATCACAAAATGCAAGCCGAGCGCATACAGCCAGAATCCCCGCAAAAAAGCCCCACGCCGCCGATTCCATAATCCTATCAGCATCAGCGGAGCCATGACGACCAGCCCCTCAACCGCGATGAACGTGCCGAAATTACTGATTAACGCCGTCCAACGCGCTTCGATAAAAAGGCCGATTCCATCTGCAAACACAATCTGTGGACTGGCATCGGCTGGATAACTAAATAAGTCGTTATATTCGGTGAACCATGCCGCTTGAAAGCCACCAACAGGCAGCGGCGAACCCATCACATCCAAATTACGCAAAAACCAAGGACTCATGATGAGTAAATAACCCAAGCTGAGCGCAAAAAGCGAAATCGCATAATTTTGTAGGGACACAATATATCGTGTCCGATCATATCGAAAAGGCCATAAGATGACTATCCATCCAACAATCAGCAGCAAAAGGCCATCCGCCCGTGTGAGATGCCCCAAACCAGTGAAAATCCCAGCTAATACAAAATGTCCGACTAGACGAAATGGACTTCGCGCTTCGTCAGGGGATTTTTCTAAAGACTCTATGCCTAGCCCAATAAAAACGAGCGCCAACGAGCCGACAAGGGAATAAGGCACAAAAGTATCTGCTGCACCCCAAAAGCGCACAAAAAACCCGCTAAACAACGTCAACAATCCGGCGACCCACGCATGACGACGGCTGCCGCCTATTTTCCCGCCGAGCCAAAAGCCGACACAAGCCGTCCCTACCAGCATCAAGGTAAAAGGCCATTGGGCGGCGTAATAATTATCCGGCGCATTCAGCACCCACATGCCAAAGGCCAACGTGAGTGATGTAAGAGGCATCCAATAAGTATGCGAAGGGACGACTTCCCCTACCGCGAGACTTTCCGGCGCGTTGATGTATGTCCAAAGATAAGGGTCGGTCAGTCCATCACCAGAGGCAAGCCGATTCGCGGCGTTAAAGTGATAATAGGCATCGGTATATCCCGGCTGCGCGATCATCCCGCGTGTCCATACAAGGGCGATCATCAGCGCCAAAACTGTGAAAATCCCCCACTCGCGGCGGGAGGGCTTAAATTGCATGACTGCCTACAACTTCGGATTGAATCAGCGACGGACGCTCCCACCACAAGCGATAGGTGAACAGCATAATCGCTAAAAAGAGAAACGGCAGCGGCACTTGTACTGTTGGATGCTCAAATTCGCCAACTACCGTATAAAAAAAATGTACCCAAGGTAAGATAAACAAGGTCAGCAGAGCCAGCCCCACATAACGATTACCGCGCCGTCGATTTTTTTCAGTGGCGACTTTTGCCAGAAAGACCAACGGCAAGATAAACGTCACAAAATGCGGGCTTGCGGTGCGCGGCGCGACGAGATGCGTAATGACCAACGTAAGTGCAATCGTCCACATCAGCCGTTCTGTTTTTTTGCGTAACAGGACTTCCACCCATGCCCACAAGACCAATAGATAACATGAAGCAGTCAAGATCACTTCTAGGACATCCCCGATGCCTTGACGACGCAATCCCCATAAGCCCGTCGCCGGATCAATGCCTAGTTCGCCCCAATGCGACACAATCCATACGGGCGAACCCAACTGTGTATATTCTGGATACTGCGTAACTTGCTTCACCCAATCACCAAACCACGACGGTACAAGCAGAAAAGAAGCCGCGAGTAATATCCCAAAAGCAATAACAAAAGCACGCACAAATTCCCAACGTCGATAGCGCAGCGCCCATAAAAGCAAAAACGGCACGATTAAATACCCCATTTGTGGTTTAAAGGTCGAAATCGCCAACGCTACCCCTGCGATTCGATCATGATCTTTCGCCAATGCCCACAATGTCAATATTTCCAGCGCATACACCAGCAGCCCCAACTGCCCTAACAGCAGGCCGCGCATCGCTGGATAAAATAACAACAGCCACACCATCAAAAACGGCAAAAGCCATGTTGCAGGCCGCCACTTAAACATCTGAATCAGCAAAAAACCCGCGCCGAGCAAACATACCTCAAGCACGACCATACAAATCGCCGCCGCCCACGCATAAGGTAAATAAACTAAAGGCCAAACCAGAAAAACGGTATAAAACGGATACACGAACAAGCCAAGGTCTTCGCCCGGCTGCGCTTCATGTCCATAAATAATCATCTGAATATTGAAGCTGGCTTCATCACCATACGGATTCAGCCCATCCACCCAATAAGAACGCGCCCCTTCCCACCGCGACAAAAAATCGTTATGTCCCGGATAGCGCGATGTAAAGGCGGCATAGGTGGCAACGACAGTTGCCGTAAACAAAGCTAACCCGAAAATGATCGCTATCACAGTTGTTTTATTTATCGCAAAACGCCGATTGCTCACAGGGAGATTGCTTGATGACATGCTCAATCCTCAAATAAATCTGCTTCCAAATTGTTGTGATAGTTAACAATAGTGATTATTCAATACTGAAATAATCACGATCCACCTTTTTCACAACATAAGTGGCTTCAACACTGATACCAACACCGTAGTCAATCATCAATTGGGCAAGTTGTTGACCATCAATCAAGATAACTTTAAGATTTTGTATACTTTCCGCGTAGTCTTTAGCCTCTTTTGAGAAGCGAGAAGTTGTAATTAGCACACCTTTTGTGGCTCGTACGCCCATGAGACTTCCGACAAAATTCTGAACGGTTGGTCTACCTACTACATTATCTTTAGCCCATCTTTTGGCTTGAATATAAATGATATCAAGGCCAAGTTTATCTTCTTGGATAAAGCCATCTAAGCCACCATCGCCGGATTTACCAATATGGTTACCAGCCCCTTCTAGGGAGCCACCGTATCCCATTGAGAGTAATAGATCGATAACTAACTTTTCAAAAAAAGTTGGGGATGAAGTGAGAATGAATTCAAGTAACTCTTCGGCTAAATCTCTTTGCAAACTCTGGTAAGTAGTATAAATTAACTCCTTTGGCGTTTGTTCAGAAGCAATATAAGCTGTTTCATCAATACTTGCTCCTTTACCAATTTTGGTTGGAGTAGCAAATTGCGCGAACTCGGGAAAGCGCATCAAGTAATTTCTATTAAGATCGGCGGGATTTACCCTTAAAACCTCTAATCCCCGCTCTGTTACTTGAAAGACGCCTCTACCTTTACTTTCGATCAAACCCGCCTTTTTAAGATAAGTTTTAGCCCATTGAACACGATCATCAAACTTACGCTTGCTGCCTGTAGGTAATAATTCATTTCTTTCTTCATCGGATAGCTGCAAATATTCGCCTAAAGCATCTATAGCATCGCTAATATGATGTTCTTTCTTGTCTTCTGTGAATTGTAAAAGCGGAAGCATGAGTTTGTCGTAGGTTGGTATAGTCATTTTTATCTCATTAGTTAAGGCTGGGAATAGGTTCTTGCCGCAGCTTTTGATACAGCGCCACGCACAACCCGACCAGAATAAGCGTCCGCACAATCACGAGTACCGCGAAAGGCATCACCATTGGCCCCACAATCTCGCCGCCTGTATCACCTGTACGGATAAACAATACCGGATACTCGGTGAATACAACCATACTCAAGACAACCGTAATCAATACACCGTTTTTGGTCGGGAAGGCCAGCAGCACCAGCGGCACAATCTGCGCCAACCACTGTGGACTCCAGCCTTGCGCCTGCAAAAAGAAGATCAGCAGCGTGATTGTCATAAACGCGACTAATCCGCGATCATCAAAGCGCCTCGTGCGTAAAAAAACGAACAACCCTATCGCTGTGGCAATACCCAACCGAATAAATGACGGGATCATGGGTGGATTGCCTTGTAAATCATCGGCGGTAGTTGGGTCAAAATGGCTTTCCACCGTCCCGAAATTGCCAGTCCGCGTATTGCCATCGATCAGCGCCCACACGGTTTGATAGGATGCTTTGCCGAACTGTGCAGTCAACGAGGGCAGTGTCATCTCGGCATTTTGGGCGAAAAGCGGCAGATAGACCAGCATAAACAATCCCGCCGCAATCGCTACAAAACGCACCGTAACTTTCCAATCTCTAAAGCGAAACACCGCGCCGAACAACAGCGCCGGAGTGAATTTAGTCAATGCACCGATGGCAACCGCCACCGCCGAGCGATCTTCCTGTTTGGCAAGCAGCCAATACAAACCAAGCAGCAGAAAAAACGCCACCATATTTTCAAAATTCCACCAGAGAAAAATCATCGGTGCGATTGAAATCGCATAAATCCACGCTAGTGTTATCCCCGTATTCGAGCCATAAAGCCGCGTTCCAATCCTCCGCATCAGAATCAAGTTGCCTGTGTCGAAGGCCAACAAAATCAGCCCAATTGCCATCGACCAGCCACCATAATTGATGTTTTCACCCTGCAATTGATACACCGTCGTTGTCAGGAAATACCAGACAGGCGGGAACTCGCTCCACCAATCGTGGAACGGATAAAAGCCATCATCCGTCAACGCGGAGAGTGCATAATGATATTGGCGATCCCCTCCCGCCCCTATGCCGCGCTCGACTCCATCCGTCACAATCGGCTGATACACCATCAGCAGCATAAGCCGAAAGCTGATGAACAAAATTACGAGCAGCCGAAAATCGCCTAGCAGTCCGGTCAGGGTCATGACAGTGCTATTTTTGGATTCAACTTGCATTATCACTCCAGATCAGATGCGAAGGCACAAAGGATGCAAAGCAGCCCAAAGAAATGGCGGTTTGAGGCTTACTCATCTCGTGTAAAAATAACGGCGAAATCTTGCTCATCTTCATAAAGCAACGTCCAACCGGACGCTTCCCGCAAGCGATTGGCTAGGCCGCCTTTCGCCTCTATAACGACAAAATCAATCGCGTCCTCGTCCAGCACTTCGCGCCAACCATCACCGCCAACAGCCGTTTTTAAATAACGCAGCAGAAATTCATCTCGGTAGAGGTCAGTCCGCCCATCGACATAAACAGGCACATCCGGCAGCGCGAACATCAAATAGCCGCCCCAGTTATAGCTGTTGAACATGCGCCCGCTGAGATTGTTTTCCGCCATATATTCCGCTACATTAACGGGTAAAAACTGCCGCTGTGCCGTGTCAATCGCGGTTGGAGACCATACCGACGCGATCACGGCTAACGCCCCAAACAGAATCACCCCCAGCAAAACCGCATTAAGCCGTGCCTGCCGCCGTGTCACGCGCTGAATCGGCTTAAGGATCCACCCGCGCTCTTGCAAAGCAGCGTCCACATAGTGACTAAAAACAGGCGTTGCCACCACTGCGAATACCGCGATATTGCGTCCCGCCAGCAAACCCATAAAGGCTGTGCCGCTGAACAGGATAAAATCTGTCCAATCGAGCTTTTTACTACTCGCGCCCACCGCGCCGAGTGTCCCCAATAACAACGCGATAAAAGGCCATGTCTGTCGCTGCTGAAAATTGGGCGAATTCCATTCCTGAATATAATCGCGCAGCGCCCCAATGCTGACCGTCTGCAACGGGACAAGCAGCATCTTAACGCCATAAGGATTAATGACCAACGCCGCCACCGAGAAGAGCGCGACCAAAATCAGCTTACGAACCCCTTGCCACGAAATAACATCCTCGCCGCCGCGATTAAAAAGATTGCCAAGGATTTCCCCGGCGATGACCCCACCGATGAAGATAAATCCAATCGAAAACCCCGCGTGTAAATTGCCCCAGACGAGCATAATCAACGGGATAAACCACAAATTGTCAATCTTTTTATGTTTATACGAATAAAGCAAATATAAAATGACGGTACTGAGGAAAAACGAGATCATCTGTGGACGTGCCGACCAGAAAACCGCCGCCGTCGAAGCGCCCAGTACCAACGCAAATCCCCGCAAATAGACATTCCCATGGCAAATGCGATAAATAAAAGCCATGCCGCCTGTTGCCAAGACCGCCGTATACAACGACAAGCCGATATTGCCTGCCAACTGCCACACCCCATAAAGGATAAGCTGCGACCCCCAGCTATGATTGACCCAAGGTTCGCCCTGTTTGGTAAATGAAAAGGGATCTCTGTAGATCATGCCATGTTGCAGCGTGTATTCCCCGCTGTGGATATGCCACCATGTATCGGTGTCTATTGGAATGCGCGTCGCCATAACGAACAGCAGCGCGAAGATCGTCACCAGCATGACTCGCTCAATTGTCAATCCACGTAAGGCGAATTTACCCATGCCACACCCTTTACTGAGTCCGATCCTCTACCAATGTACAACTTTATCCCGTGAGTAACCGTTAAGAAGAGTTTTCCAGCAGATAAACCAAAAGAGGATTGGCCGTCGGATAATATACTTGCGGCAAAAATTGGCGCGGTGCAACATAACGCAAGGACAACGCATAACCAAAATTTATGCCATTCACGTAATCTTGTCGTCCTATTCCCGGCGCGATCAAAGACTGTGCTTCATCAAATTCACTCAGTGCGCCTGCTTCGTCGTCCGCATAGCGTGCCAACCAGCCGCGCCCCAAATGAATCCACGCTTGGTCTTCCTCGGTTTGGCTCAACAAGACCGCCTCCGCGATTAAATCCTCGAAATAATCAGCAGGAGGCGGTTCATAAATCAAGCTAATCGCTATCATATAAATGACAGTATTCGCTGTTGTTGCTTTTTCCCTTGAGACCCACCATAAATCAGCGAAAGCCTCGTCCAATGTATTCTGGGTGATATAGGCTTGAATAATGCGTTCCGCCATTTGTGCATCATCACTAAGCACTGTCTGCTGAGCGATTTCACGCCGGAGTTCGGTCTCTTGCCACGCCGGATACATAATCGTCCCAGCGGGTAAGGCATTGGCATAGGCTGTCCGTGCGCCTTCTAAATCTCCCGCTGTCTCACGAAAGCTGCCCAAATTAAACCACAACTGCCATGATAACGGTGCAGCTTCAACCGCGTTTTCCATCGCCACAATCGCCTCATCCTGCCGCCCCACCTGCCAATACAGCCCTGCCAAATTGGCCCATCCCACCGCGCTTTGCGGCTCTAGTTTGACAAAATTCTCATAAGCAGCAATCGCGTTTTCGGCGGAATCCGGCATGGTGAGGCTCGCCATACCATAAAGAAAGCCTTGCTGTTGATGATAAACCGACAGTGCCGGATCAGCATCAATCGCCGCCTGCATCTGCTGCGCCGCACCGCGATAATCATCCTCATTGACCAGCAGCAGCGCATCGAAATAACGTGAGACAACTCGCGCACTCCAAAATCCGCTGCCCAAAAGCAAAACGCACAATCCGACAATCGCAATCGGATGACCCAAGCGCCGCCATGTCGCCGTAATCGGGACAGGCTTTAAGGGAGCAGTTGCTACAATCAGCACAAGCATCCCAGAAAGTGCAACCGTTACCATCATAAAAGGCGTATCCGTCAGATGATGAACACCAAATCCGACGACAGCGGCAGTTGATCCGGCTAAGGCCGCCTGATCTTTTAACGTGACCTCGCGCCAGTTTCGCCGAATCATCCCTAGCGCAATAAACACCGTGACGAACATCGCTATCAGCCCAAACACACCCAACTCCGCCGCGACATTTAAAATCACATTGTGGGCGTGGCTGTGCGGCTGCTGCGGCGGCATGGATTGGGAACGCTCTAGGCCGCGACCAAACGTAAATAAGCCGTGTCCGGTTAGCGGTTTTTCGACAAATAAATCAACCGCGACCCGATAGATGTTAAGTCGTAAATCGCTTGAACGCCCGCCTTGGCTAAACGATTGCCAAAATAAGACCCCGACCAAAATCAAAACAACCAAAATCGCCAAGAAACCAGCGATGAGACCATTTTTTTGTGTCGGCACGAGGCTGACCCACCACACACGCAAACGCGACCAAGAAAGTAAATCGCGTTGATGCAAAACCATCAATCCGAGAATGCCAAGCGCTGCCCCGCTGCCTAACCATGCCCCGCGTGAAAACGTAAAAAACAGGAGCAGTCCCGCCACCAGCGTATAAAAACCCATGACGATGCGCTCCGCCGGGTTGCGTGGAAAAGCCGCCCGTCCCGCTGCCAACGCGATCAATACGATGAGATATGCGCCGAGTGAATTGGGATTGCCAATCGTACTGCCGGGGCGTGGCAGCCGAAATTGTGCCAGATCAAAACTTGAACTGCCAAGCTGGATGTAACCAAAAATCAAAACGAGCAGTCCCGCGAATAAAAACGCATCGACCAGCAATCCGCGTTTTAATGCGCCATTCGCCAGCGCATCCTGCACGATATACCACACGCCGAGATATACCCCGACGAACCACAACCCAATAAGAATTCGCCGCCAAACTTCGCTATTCGCCAGCAGAGATAACCCAAACGCCATCGCCCATAAAATCAGGACGTTATCTAATGAAGTGCGATACCAAATCCATTTTTGCCGCCAGCGCGTTACCAGCCATAGGGCGACAATAATCGTCATTAAAACAAGCGTCACCCACTTGATCTGAGGCAGCACCACGCCGTTAAACGTCCCCCCAAACGGGAACAAATAGGCAAAAAATAAAAACAAGCCAGCACGAGGAAGAAGACTTAACCGTCGCATTAAATAAATCCGTGTACAATCAGGCGCAACAGAGAGGATGATACACCTAATGTCAGAGACACGCACTTCAATTCGCGCTGAATTTCCGGGTTTGCTGCTGCGCCCCTGGTTCGTCGTCACGCTGGCCTGCTTGATTTATTCGCTGGCTGTCGTCGCGATGAATAACGGTGATCCGCTGGCATTAGTCACGATTGGCACACGTTTCAGCGAGAATCTTTCGGTGGAATCCGGCGGTACGGAAGGTTACGATGGGCAGTTCGTCTACTACATCGCCAATGATCTATCGACAGCAGCCCGTTTTATCCGTCAAGGCGATGATGTACCCGCCTATCGTTTTCAGCGGATTTTACTGCCTGCGCTGGCAATTGTTTTTTCGTTAGGTCAAGCCTCACTAATCCCTTGGGCGCTGTTAATCATCAACCTTATCGCATTGGCGGCAGGTACAGCGCTGCTGGAAAACCTGCTCCGGCGGTACAAAGTCAACCGCTGGTACGCCCTCGGCTATGGCTTCGCATTAGGGACATTCGGCGCGGCACGGTTGAGTTTGCCGGAACCGCTCTGTTATGCGCTCGTCTTGGGAGCAATCGTCCTCGCAAAGCGCGAAAAATGGCTGATGAGTGCGGCATTGTTTGCATTAGCGGTGCTGGCGAAAGAAACTGCCCTGCTATTTGTCGCGGGCTATGGGCTTTATCTTCTAAGCCAAAAACAGTGGCGGACGATGATTTTGTTCGGCCTGATCGCAGCCACGCCCTTTGCACTCTGGCAAATCATTTTGCGTTGGAAGTTCGGTGCTTTTGGCGTGGGTTCAGGCGGGGCGCTGGCAACAAGTTTTGAGGTTATCCCCTTCGGCGGCATCTTACGGATTTTGATCGGCGCGGGAATTACTTATGAAGCATCCGTGCTGCCATTTGGGAATCTGCCTTTCATTCATACTCAGACGGCATTTATCCCCGGCCTACTTGTAATCTTTTTGATTTTTTTGCTTCTCTTGACTCCATTTGTCATTTTCCCGACTCTCTGGGCATTACGTGAAAGCTGGAAAGCCTTTCGCAGCCGCGCCATTACGCCAACCATTGGCCTGCTGTTCGCCAACGCCGCAATTATGTTGTTCGTCCCCTTTTCAACATATCGTGAGCCACTCGGCATTTTACGTTTTGTCGTCGGTTTACAGATCGCCATCTTGGTTTACGCGGCGGAAAAACGCTCTGGACGGACGCTGCTCAACAGTACGATTTACGCTTATACCGTTTTGCTGATTCTCGCATGGGACTTCAGTACACCTCGTTAGCGCCTAACCCAACACACGCTATAATTTCCCTAAAGATGTGATCATAAAAGTGGTTTAAAAGGATACTTTATGTTTGATTATATTATTGTCGGTGCGGGTTCAGCGGGCTGTGTTTTGGCGAACCGCCTTTCGGAAAATCCACAAACGCGGGTACTTCTACTAGAAGCAGGCGGCCCCGATAGCAATCAAACCATCCATATCCCGGCGGCATGGCTAAAAACCCTTCGCAGTGAGGTGGACTGGCAGTATCACACCGACCCCGAACCAAATATGAATAACCGTGAGATGTTCTGGCCTCGCGGTAAAACCCTCGGCGGCACAAGTTCAATCAACGCCATGATTTATATTCGCGGCAACCAATACGATTACGATCATTGGCAGTCGCTCGGCAACGACGGCTGGAGCTATGACGACGTATTGCCGTATTTTAAGAAAGCACAAAATCAAGAACGCGGCGCATCAGCTTATCACAGCGTCGGTGGCCCGCTCAACGTCGCGGATTTAGTCGAAGTGCATCCCTTAAGCGATATGTTCGTCAAAGCCAGCCAAGAAATCGGCATTCCCGCGAATCAGGATTTCAACGGCGCGACCCAAGACGGCGTGGGGGTGTATCAAGTCACACAGAAAAATGGCAAACGCCATAGCACTGCCGCCGCTTATCTCAAACCCGCGATGAAGCGACCAAATCTGATTATCCAAACACGCTGCCAAGCAACAAATTTGATCTTTGAAGGGACGCGAGTCGTCGGCGTGGCGTATCTTTATAACGGCGTAAAGCAAGAATCCAGAGCCAGCCAAGAAGTGATTCTCTCCGGCGGCGCGATTAATTCACCGCAGCTTTTGATGCTCTCAGGCATTGGCGAAGCAACCCATCTTAAATCGCTCGGCATTGATGTCGTGGCGGATTTACCCGGCGTGGGACAAAACTTACAAGATCATCTTGTGGCGGGTGTGCTGAATTACGTCACGAAGCCGGATACCTTAGCGAATGCGACCAAGATCACCAGCCTCGCTAAATATTTGCTGCTTCGCAAGGGGATGTTGACCTCTAATGGCGGCGAAGCAGGCTTTTTCATCAAAACCAGCCCGGATTTACCCGCGCCCGATATTCAATTTCATTTCTTCCCTGGCGCATTTGAAGATCATGGTCGTACCCCCATCCCGCTTTATGGCGGACATGGTTTTTCGCTTGGCGGCTGCGTGCTGCGTCCAGAAAGTCGCGGCTACGTCAAACTCAAATCGAAAGATGCCATGACCGCGCCTGCTATGCAGCCCTGTTACCTCACCAGCGAATCCGACACCGAAAAGATGGTTGAGGGGATTAAACTCGCCCGACGGCTGATTCAAACTCGTGCTTTTGATTCGGTGCGCGGCCCGGAACATCTCCCCGGCGATCAAGTGCAAACCGATGCCGACATTGCCGAATATATTCGCAATCGGGCGGAAACACTCTATCATCCGGTTGGGACATGCAAAATGGGAACCGACTCAATGGCGGTGGTTGATTCGCAGCTTCGGGTGCGTGGGATTCAAGGCTTGCGCGTGGTCGATGCAGCCGTGATGCCGACGATTACCAGTGGCAATACCAATGCGCCGACTATCATGATCGCAGAAAAAGCCGCCGATTTAATCAGGCAGTCATGAAGGACAGCTTGCTAAAATCAAACGCCGCTCATCCGTAGCACTTTGCCCACCGTGCGGAGGACGATATTTAAGTCCAGCAGCAGTGATTGGTGACGAATATAGTAGAGATCATATTCCAGCTTCACCAGCGCATCGTTATCATCGCTGCCGTAGTTATACTGCACCTGCGCCCATCCTGTCAGACCCGGACGCACCACCAACCGCGTCCGGTAAAACGGGATTTTCTCGGTCAGGCGCAAGACATGTTCGGGGCGTTCCGGGCGCGGCCCCACGATGCTCATATCACCACGCAGGATGTTAATCAACTGAGGTAATTCATCCAGCCGTGTTCTCCGCATCAAACGCCCGACACGGGTCACACGCGGATCACCGTGACGGCTAAAAACAGCCCCACTCGCGGACTCGGCATCCTGAACCATCGTGCGAAATTTAAGAATCTCAAATTCTCGTCCATTGAGGCCAAGCCGCTGCTGTCGGTAAAAAATGCTACCCGGCGAATCGAGCCGAATCAAGATCACCAGCGGCACAAACAAAATCAACAAAATCAGCAGCCCCATCAGAGAAAGCACGGTGTTCATCACCCATTGAATCGCAGGATATGGGTTAAAGATTGAATTTCCAGCGATAGGCAGCACCAGCGCCCAGTTGCTATTCACATGCTGCACCGGAACGCGCCCAGTGAGTTTTTCATAAAGCAGCGGCATAGGCGTTAGGGTAACGCCACGCTCGTAGGCTTGCATTAACGCTTGGAACACATCGCCAGTTAAATCTGGTACGGAGATAAAAATAATCTCGCTGATTCGATCTCGCAAGACAAAGTTCATTAAATCACTGCCTGTCCCGATCACCGGAACATCCGCGATCACCCGCCCCACATCATGAGCGCCGCCGATAATACCTCGGATGTCATAAGCCTTCTGGCCGTGTTCGGCAATCGCCTGTACGATAGATTCAGCCGCCCAATCCGTGCCGACGATCAACACATGCCGTGCCTCGCTTGCCCACCCAATTAACGCCGGATTGACTAATCGCCATATCCCGATGAGCAAAAAAGAGGACACGCCATAATAAATGATGAACAAACGCGGCAGCGCTTCACGCGGGGAAAAAAAGAACACCAGCAGATACAACACGAGCATTTGCAGCGTAATCAACGCCAGTAGTTGCAAAGAAGCACTACGATCAGCAGCGACCCGCAGCTCGTAAAAATCATTGGCGCTGGCAAGCAGCAGCCATAAGCCGAGCAAAATAATAAACCAGTAACTCTGCGGCAGGATAAATCCTGGGATAAACGGTTCATCCGCTACTCGCGCCCAAATGAATAATGCGATGAATACCGAAGCAACCACCGCCAGCGCATCACCCGCCATCAATAACAGCCGCCGCTCCGAAATCCGCAGTTGTAAGCGTTTGCGGCGGGGAGAAGGAGAAAATAACATCTAAGATTTGACCTGAAAAGCTAAGGAATCACCGACAGTATAGGGACATAGAGATAAAGTGTTACACTGCCAAACTGCTGAACTTCTTCCAGCAACTCAATACAAGGTGACTTGCCGATTTGGTTCTCCTGCGGCCCAACAATGACATAGCGCACCGTATAATTTCCCTCTGCGCTGATGTCCCCATTGAGCAGCGGTAGACAGTTGTCCATCGTTTCACTGCCATACCAATCCAATACAGCACGCCTTTTTCCCCCGCCTTCTAACGTCATATTTGGATGTCCGTAGACGATACGTCCCCCTGTCCGTGATGGCAACCATAAGGATGTGTTGGGGGAGGCCAACACGACATCACCCGGTAAAAGCCGATCTTTTAGCCACTCAAAGGCACCTACATAATCACGCTCTAGCACAAGACCAGATTTTGAACGCAGTTCTGCCGAAACAATAGGACGGGTCGGAAGAAACAAGACAAAAAAATGACTACCCGCTAGTAAAGGAATGAGGCCGACCAAGATGCGATAACGCCAGCGGCGGTTGATGCGCTGAAACCAAAAATCTTCTATAGCGCGAGTGGCAAAATAAGCAATCGGAATCATAATTCCAACCACAAATCGCTGCTGAACACCTGTCGGCAAATAGACCAACGCCACCATCACCAGCAACCACACCAACATAAATTGATCGCCGTAGGCTTCGAACTTTCGTACACCGCGCCATAACCCCGGTAGGGCAATCAACAGCGGCAAGCCGAAGCTCAACACAAATATCCAAGGTGCAGCAGGCGGAATCGCGTTTTCTTGATGGTAAATTCCACTAATCACCGGATTATAGATCAGCACCGCTAGATAATAAGCCAGAACAGGCAGCGCCGGAACACTAAACCAGAGCAACCAGCGCCATTCACGCTCACCAAAACGCCGCTGTTGATAGCTGTAAATCAGCAAATACACGAGGAACGCCAGCGCTGCCGAAATCAGTGCCAACGGATAAACGAAAACAAGGCTGATACTGAGTAAGAAGATAATGCCGCCGCCATTTTGCGCCCCTGGCGTTTCGGACATCCCCGGCTTAAAAGCCGTGACGACCACGCTCGCAAATAAACAAAGACAAGCAATTGCTAAAGGAAAATGAATATTGACGAGCGTACTATAAAAAGGGAAGGCTTCTGGCGAAGTCAGGTCAAGATAGGTGACATTACCCATAAGAACGCCCAGCACCCACCCGAAACCTGAACCGACTGCTGCGAACAAAAAGAAAATACGACGAGTTCGCAGGCGCACCCAAATCACCGCCGCCATCTGGTAAATCGCCATATACATAAATAGCGATGCCGCTGCGCGTCCAATATGGAACATAATAACTGGAGGCAGACCTGTCAGCCGAGAAAGCTGCCCTAAAAAGGCGTAAATTGCATTAAAAAGTGTAGCACCGTGTGGCTCAGGGGTTTGGAGAAAATGGGTTAGCCAGTGTCCATCTGCGCCCTGAAAAATTTCCGAAAGATAAACTGCACTGTTCTGATAATCATGCAGCGCACCCATAAATCGCCAAGGTGTATTATCAATCGCCGCCAGCACGATCCATAAAAATGGCGCAAAAGCCAGCATAATCAACATGCAGCTTACCAGAATAACCCAGCGCCATTCTGAGGACGCGACATGTCCGGTATATCCTGATGTCATAAACCAACCTTGAGTAGTTTGTTAGGCTTCCAGCGCGATATACACTACAATAGCCTATAATTAGAAGTTACGCAGTTGGCAGTTGGCACTCATTAGTTTTTAGTCAAAGCAAGCCGTAAGGAAAATCTTTGTCTTTACTAAAAACTACAAACTAACAATTTTTACCACAAAACTTAGGCAACTGCGTAAATCCTATAATAAGACATAAGGCTTGAGTGTCACTATTCCAATTGTACAGTACAACGCTTTCTTGTACACATACGTGTATACACCGCTAGGATTAAATTTATGAGTCAGGCAGAAGTGCTTTACAACCTCCAAAAAATTGATTTGCAAATCATCCGTGTCAAAAAACGATTGAACGAAATCGCCTTATTACTCAAAGACAATGTAGCCGTTACAGAGGCACAAAATCAGGTTGCCGCCGCCGAAAAAAAACTTATCCCTTTAAAAACGCAAGCCCGCAATCTTGAATTTGATATTCAATCCACTGTTGAAAAATCCAAAGGGACAGAAGAACTCCTCTACAGTGGGCGCGTAAAAAACCCAAAAGAGATGCGCGAGATGCAGCAAGAAATCGACTCCCTTAAAAAACGACGCGGCGACCTCGAAGATCGCTTGTTAGAAGTGATGATGACGGTTGAAGAAGCTGAAGGCGAATTACAAAACAACCAATCCAACCTGATAACGTCCCAATCAGCTTGGGCAAACCAAAATCAAGCCCTGCTAGATGAACAAGCCAAATTACAAACACAACTCACTGCCGAACAAGAACGCCGTAAAACCGCTTTGCCAAACGTTAAGCCAGAAAGTCTCAAGATTTACGATACGCTTAAAGGCAAGAAAGCCAATCACCCGATTGCGCTCATGCAAGACCGAAGCTGCGCGGCTTGTGGCATCGAGCAAACCTTAGCTATTGTGACCGAGGCAAAACGTGGCGAAACCTTGGTCTACTGTCTCAATTGTGAACGCATCCTCGTTCCGCATAATTAAATTCTGGAAGGTTTAGGACTTATGGTCGATATTAACCTGAACTTCAACGACTTCAACGCAGAGAGCTTCGGGATAGGTTTGGCGGCAGGCTGGCTAACGGCCTATGGGGTTTATCGCGCCCGGCATGTGTTGGGCGCAGCGCGGACTTCCCTCTCGCAGCAGGCAACCAGCGCCCAAAATTTTGCTACACGCAGCGCCGACAGCCTTTATATCGAAGATTTACTCAGAAGTTGCGAGAGCAATCACCTCGCAGGCAAAACCACCAAATTATCCAATTTACTGGTCGAACCGCGTTTTTTGCCTGCTCCGGCTCTGGCCTCTCCGCCCGATGATGGTGAATTACCGAGCGTGTTCCGCGTCGTGCCGATTGTACCGGATTACCCCTATCTCCATGCGCCCTATAACGTCGAAACCCTTTCGATAGAAGACCTCGGCAATGGTGATCGTGCCGTCGCCTTGTTAGGTTTGCCGGGTAGTGGGCGCACCACCGCATTACAAGCGATTGCGCTTTGGAGTTTGGGCAAACTTAATTTCACCGCCCCCATCGACAAAGTGCAACAGCAACTTGATGCCGAAGAAAAACAACTCTCCAACGAAGAACGCTCCAAACGAGTCAAAGAACGCCTCGCTGTACAAGAGATGGCGCTGCAATCTTTGGCAAAAGGCAAAGGGACGGAAGCCAACCCCGATCCGGCTGAACGGCGTAAAGTACCCGTTCCTGTATTCAAACGGCTTACGCCTGTTTATACCCATCTCGCCAATATCAGCTTTACCCCCAATGAGTTTGGTCGCCAGATCGACCCGGCGGAACCGTTGATTCGCGCTGTGCAGCATCATGTGACCAGCACCACCGCCAAAAATATCCCGCGCAAATTGTATGAACGCCTCGCGGAAGGCAAAGTTTTGCTGCTGCTAGATGGTTATAATGATTTACCTGAATCGGAACAGCGGCAAAAACTCGCTTGGTTACAGGCATTTATGGCGGAATACAGCAGCAATTTTGTCATCATTGTTGGGTCGGCAACGGGATACGGCGGTTTAACTCGTGCTGGCTTTACGCCTGTTTTTCTGCGTCCATGGAATGATATTCAGGCCGATGGTGCTGTCGATGGTTGGAGGGAACATTGGCCTCAAATCAGTGGCGCGCGGCGGCGAGCAGGAGCAAAACCTGCCCCGGAAACCATCGGCATGGCGCGTTTGGATAATCGCGGGCGTTCTGCCTTCGAGCAAACCCTCAAGATGTGGTCAAATTTTGAAGATAGCTCACAATTCGATCCCGAAGGTTGGATTCGCGGCGTAATTTCGCGTTATCTGCCCGATAACCAGCCGATTGGGGTTGTTCTGCCCAGATTAGCGCAATTAGCGGCTCTCCAATTGGACGAAGGTTACATTACGCCGGAACGCCTAGAACAAGTAATGTCGGGCAAAATCGCTCAACCGCTAGACGGTTCAACCTCACAAACCGATTTTTCCGAATCCGATGATGAAGTTTCAACATTCCTATCGGAATCTGATGACGATTTAAGCGCCTTTGAGGACGATGATCTTAGCGAATTCGAAGACGATCCCAAGCCTGCCGCACCACAAAAAGCAGCCAAATCCAACGCAGTTGCTAAACCAAAACCTGCTAAAGCCGCTGCACAGCCGAAAACCAATGCTGCCAGGGATCAAGCTAAACTGCTCGCCGCGCTTCGTAAAAGTGGTCTTTTAATCACGTTTAAAGGCGGACGCTATCAATTCCGCCACGCCTTATTTGCAGCCTATCTCGCCAGCCTTTATTTGAAGGAACTCGGCACAGAACAGGTTTTGGATAAATCGAATCAACCCGCATGGCGCAATGCTTTCGTCTATGCCGCCCTTCACATACCCCTAGATGCCGTCGTTAAGGCGCGTTTAGCCGCACCTGCTGATGTGCTGCAAGCCAATGTCTTAGAGATGGCACGTTGGCTGGCTTATGCGCCTCCTAAAGTTGAATGGCGACCTGCCCTGCTCAAACAATTGGGGAATATGTTCGTCGCCAGCAATCAATATCCTCTTCTGCGGGAACGGACGGCAGCCGCCTTAGTCGGCACACGCGATCATAGTGTTATCGTCGCGTTCAAGCGCGGCTTACAGCATCTCGATAATGATGTGCGGCGCTTATCGTGTTTGGGGTTAGGTGCGCTGCGTGATGAGAGCGCAGTCATGGATTTGGGCAATTTGCTTCAGGATAAATCCACCGAAGTCCAACTCGCCGCTGGATTAGCGTTAGGGGCTATCGCCACACCCGAAGCATTAGAAGAAATGGTCGTCGCCCTTACGGATGGTTCGGAGCAGCTACGTCAAGCCATTGCGGAAGCCTTCGCTGCTATCCCCGACGAAGGCTATCCCATCCTGTATGATGCCGTTAATCATGAGGAAATGATGCTGCGCCGCGCCGCCGTTTTTGGCTTGCGCCGTGTGAATACACCTTGGTCATTGGTCTCGCTCTATCGTACTGCGCTGGAAGACGATCAATGGTATGTGCGCTCGGCGGCGGAACAGGCCTTTTATGACCTCCAATATGGGGATGCCGCCACAGGTGTTCATGCCTATCCTGCTGTTGAATCTATTCCTTGGCTGCGCGAATGGGTGGCGTTGCAAGGGGAAGATACCATTAAGGAAATTCAGCAGCCTGATGAAATCTTGTTGATGGCGCTTGAGGAACGTGATCCGCTGGTGCAAAGGCTGGCAGTCGCCAACATCGGGCAGTTAGGGCTGGCGGCACACATCAACACCATCTATACCATCTTAGGGCATCAATCACCCGATGTACGGGATGCGGCATATCGCGCATTAGGCGATCTCCAGTCACAAATTGGGCAGCCTCTCCCCTCACCAAACTAAAGCAGATCTATCCATAGGGCAAGTTATTCCGCTTGCCCTATGGATTTTCCGGCTCGTTCTCGCACAACGTAATCCCATCAAACGTAGTATGGAAAATAAATTGGTCGTCCCCCGCCTGCATGATGATGCGATAGCCATCCGTAACGATCAAGCTGTAAGTTTGGCCTTCCACCGGACAGCCGAGGCTAGAATCTTCCCAGCTTACTGGACTCACCTCAACCGCTTGAATTTCCGCTTCGGGCAGCCCCAATTCTTGTGCTAACCGCCGCTTTGCCAGCCCAACCAATTCTGCCGCTACCGGATCAATCCGTAAGAGAACACTCGTAGAGACATCGAGTAGATCGCTTTGTTGGCATAAATGCACTTCGGTATTCGCCCCATAATATTCATACACCTTCTCATCCACCAGCAAGACAATCCGATAACCAGCAATTCGCAAATTAGCCGCAGGGGTCGCTCGTCCACAATCCAATTGATTGCTGCGCCAACGAACCGCTTCTGTGTAACCGATCTGAATTTCTGAAACCGAAACATTCACCCGCGTGGTCAAATCTTCAATCGCAAGCGTGACAAGCTGGGATTGGGAATCGGTGGAAAGTGTTTCTTCTAAAGGAGTGGACGTTTCTAAATCGCTTGGCGCGACCAATGTGCCTGTCGTTGGGCTTGGCGGAATCGGTAGAGGTGTGGAGGTAATGGTGGGCGGAATCAAAACAAGGGTGGGAACATCAGTGGATAATCCCCCCGTTGTTGAACAAGCCGTTATGAATCCAGCAAGGATGAGGATTAAACAAATCCCGATGCGGGAAAAATTAGGCTTCTGGTGAACCGAGTTTGGTTTCCACATCGGCGGTTGTAATACCTTCGACGCTAACCAATTTTTCGCTTTTATCCCCACCTGCCACAATTTCGACCTTCCCTGGAGCAACACCCAAACGCTCTGCAAGAAATTCGATTAGTTCCTGATTTGCTGCTGGATCGCCCGCTGGGGTCGCCTTCAGCCGCACTTTAAGCATGCCATCCTCTTGCAGCCCGCCAAGTTCGGTACTGGCGGAACGTGTGACGACCCGCACAGCAAACGCAACACCGCCTTTGGCATCGGTAATTTCAAATTTGCGACCCGTTGACATAATGAACCTCTCATCTGTATGCGCGTTTAGCGACTCGATACGCTGTTGATCTACTAAAGATAGTATCACGCGCCGCCTTACAGGACAAGCAGATACGCTTTACCCCCGCTCAAATCCACAAGTCAAGTCGGTGATAACACGCTACAATAAAGCAAAATACTCACCCAAAGGGGCAAGTTATGTCTGATGAATCCAACCGAGATCGCCCAATGACCGAACAAGAGGCGACTGTTTCCCACAGCCTACGTCGTTTACAACAAGCCGTTCAATCCGAGATGCCCGCGACAATGGCAAAATACGCCATGAGTTCTTTTACCCTCCACCAAGAACCACTCCCTGAAGAGGCTTATGCCCGTGTGTTGGTCTTGGTTTATCCACAAGACCCCTTCGTCGGAGAACCCGAAGTACGCTCGATGAGTACCGCCGATATTGGCGACAGCCTCATCAATTCACGCTTTAAGATCGAAGACAATTCAAGCGAAGCTGCCATCCCGGATGCCGATGGCAATTATCTTTATTGGCCTAATAAGCCGCAGTTCGATCAAGTCAACAGCTTCTATTACGCAACCGTCACCTTGCGGATGCTTGAGCGCTATGCACGGCGAGCGCTCCCTTGGTCATTTCCCACCCCCCGCATAACGATTAACCCGCATATGGGGGATGATGCCAATGCCTTTTATAACGAGTCGGAGCAGCTGCTCGGCTTCCATACATTCACCCTAGAAGACAAAATCATCAGCACTGCCCAAAGCGCCGATATTATCAGTCATGAGACAGGCCATGCCGTCTTAGATGGCTTGCGTAATCTTTATAATGAGTCCTTCGGGTTAGGTTCAACCGCCTTTCATGAGAGTTTCGGCGATATGAGCGCCATGTTGATCGCGCTGCACGATGACTCGTTGGTTCGCCGTTTAATCGAATGGACGCAAGGCGATCTACGTATGGCGAATTTCGTAACAGCCGTCGCAGAACAACTGACCGATGCGCTGCAACATAAAGAAAAATTTGTCCGTCGGCATACAATTTATTTACGCAACGCTCTCAACATCTTCCAAAACGTCCCTTTTGACGAATTGACATATGAGCCGATTGACCCCGAAACCGAGTTAGGCCGCCAGAGTCATAATTACTCCCGTCTTTTTTCCGGGGCATTTTATGACATCCTCGTCGGCATTTATGAGCGATTTAAGCATGAAAGCGAACCCGCCCATGTCGCCCTTTATCGCGCACGGGATACGCTGGGGCGGCTGCTCATCACGGCAGTTGAATTAGGGCCAGTCGGTGAATTGACTTTTGAAGATATGGCGAAGGCGTTTATCGCTGCCGATCAACTCTTATATGATTCGCGGGATTTTCCGGTACTTGTAGAAGTCTTCAGCAAGCGCGGCCTGCTGACTCAAGAAACGGCAGATACCTTTTTACAGACAATGAAAACGCTGTCAGAGGTCTATTTGCCCGAAACACTCAATATGGCGATGGCTTCCGCCTTATTTTTGGAGAAAGAAATTCTTCCCAGCTTAAGCATTAAGCCTGATGACGAACTCCTCCCGATTGGCGCATATCGGAATTCCGCCGGACACGCCTTCTTAACCTATTATTCAACCCGTCAAGTGCTGCTCAATGGGGAGCAGTTTAAGCAGTTCAAAGGCGCAAATATCAGCATGTATGGCGGCCTAACCTTGGCCTTTGATACCCAAAATCGCCTGCGGAGTGCCATCTATCGCCCCGTGACGGAAGAGGATATTCGCCAGACGCGCATCATGACAGGCGATCTTATCCAGCATGGCCTCATCGTCGATAATTTAACCCCCTCACAAATTTATATACGGCAGCCGCCCCCTCATGGGATCATTATCCCGCCAACGAGTGCTAATGCACAAACACCACGCGGCAAAGCACGCTTAGTGAAGCTGCCGATTATCGTCGATGTGATTCCTGAGCCGCTCAATAATTTTGCGCGTTACGTTCAAAAAATGTGGCAGCAGACCAAAAAGGATTAATTTTACCAAAAAACGCCGTAAAGCCCCTAGCTTTAGATAGGGGGATATAAGGCGTAGAAAATCTTGAAGATTGAAACCATTGGCGCTATACTTCCATTCATTCAATTGGCGCATTGCACGAGGCGTAAAGCTCGGTAATTGAGCCAATCGAGGCACTTTAATAACGGAATATATGGGGTTGTGGCAAATAGGTTGCCACGTAAAATATTTAACCAACAACGTCTGTGTTTTGAGATGGGGCATCATCTCATACTGTCTCAGTCGGTGGAAGTCCCTGCGAAAAGCACGGCATCCGGCGTTCACGGCAGAAGCCCCTGCCTTCAGGCATGGGGAGTATGTCACAATTTG
>Ga0163154_10001416_pt1 | contig 37149 bp, 31 predicted proteins | sample OliLakLV19MP9P1_FD_148649 | JGI IMG/M metagenome (GOLD analysis project Ga0163154, IMG submission 148649) | Freshwater microbial mat bacterial communities from Lake Vanda, McMurdo Dry Valleys, Antarctica - Oligotrophic Lake LV.19.MP9.P1 | ecosystem: Environmental > Aquatic > Freshwater > Lake >... | reverse complement strand
CTGCTAGACCAGGAGCTAGACCAGGAGCTAGACCAGTAGCTAGATCAGGAGCGTTTGCGGCTGCACACCAGGTTTCCCATCCGGCCAGCGATGCATAGGCATACACCCGTCCCGCCACCGGTGGAGACAGAATGTCTTCCATGATGCTGCGGGTTAGTGTTTCAACGCCTGTATGAAAAAGTGTACTGGCTGTCCGATCATCCGGGAAAACCGATACTTTATCTGCCGCAGAATGGTCCGCAGCCGACCGACAAGCAGGAATCAAGCACCAACTAAAAACCACTAAGAAACGCCACACTGGCATCCGGAAGTCCATTTTCCGGCTCAACCAGGCTCCTTGCCCTACGGAACCCATACCTCCACATTTGCAGGAAAAGTAGGGATTTCCGCACGGAATCTGCTTATGCCCATCATTTTTTTTCGCCCTACCGAACGACCGTGGGTAAGAAATGATCGGGCCGTATGCTCGTGCCAAACGTGCCTACCCAAACGTGCCTACCCAAGCGGGCCTACCCAAGCGGGCCTACCCAAACGTGCCTACCCAAACGTGCCTACCCAAGCGGGCCTACCCAAACTCGATGATGGTCACCCCATCGCCGCCCAGCTTCGGGTCTTCGAAGCGCAATTGGCGAATGGCACTGTAATTTTTGGCCACATGCTTAACCGCTTCGCGAAGTGCACCAGTGCCCTTGCCGTGAATGATCCGAACGGAAAGCAGCCGGCGCAGCACAGCCTCATTGAGGTATCGGTCCACCTCATCCATGGTTTCTTCGCGCGTTTTGCCGCGTACGTCCAATTCGCGGTTGAATTCGCCGACAGGTGCTTCGGGCCGTACTGGAGCTTTGCGCGGGGAAACGGGGAGTGCGGTTTTTTCGCTGACCAGGATCAGGTCGTCCAGCGCCACCGTGCTGCGCAACTGACCAAAACTGACCAAGGCTTTATTTTTGCGCAGTTCCATGACCTGGCCAGGTTCTTTGCCATCAAGAAGCCGAACCAGCGAACCCTCTTTGATTTCGCCGGCAACATCGTCAAGTCTCATGGCTTTTTTTATCCGCTTGACTTCGCCTTGCAGGGTTTCGCTTTCTGAGCGCGCTTTGCGCACAGCCTTCTGGACCGCCTCTACGTTCAGCAGTTTCTTTTCCTGCTCTTCTTTGAGCTGCTGCAACAGAGCACCGAATTGTTCTTCGTAGCGGGCCAGGGCATGTGCCTGTTTTTCTGTGCGGGCCAGCTTCATCTGGTTTTTCTCGTCCTCTAGCCTGCGGGTGGCCGCTTCGTAATCGGCAATTTGCTGCGCCAATTCCCGTTCGCGCGTGCCCAGTTCAGCGCTTCGCCGGACCAAGGTTTGCTCCTCCCCCTGCACTTTAGACAGGAGCCCTTCGAACTGCAGATTCTCCGAATGCACCAGGCTTTCTGCATGGCGAATGACCGCAGAGGGCAGTGCGATTTTTCGGGCAATTTCAAAGGTGTAGGAGCTGCCCGGCTTGCCGGTTTCCAGGCGGTAGCGGGGTTCCAGGTTGATTTCGTCAAAAACCATGGCCCCGTTCTCAAGACCAGGCGTGCGGCCAGCGTAAATTTTCAGATTGGCATAGTGTGTGGTCGCCACGCCGTAGGCACCGGCTCGCCGGAGGGCGTCCAGAATGGCTTCAGCCACAGCGCCTCCTAGCCCGGGATCCGTGCCAGACCCAAACTCATCCAGCAGGAAAAGCGTATTGTCCGAAGCGTGCTCCAGGAAATAGCGCATTCGGTGGAGGCGCGCTGAATAGGTAGACAGCTCGTCTTCCAGGCTTTGCGTGTCGCCGATGTCACCGAAGATTTGTTTGAAGATTCCGAAGTGGCTTCGCTGCGCATCAACGGGGACAGGCAGCCCGGCCTGCACCATGAGTTGCAGAAGTCCGGCAGTTTTCAGGCAGACGGACTTGCCGCCGGCATTGGGGCCGGAGACCAGCAGAATGCGCGTTTTGGGGTCCAGTTGCAAGTCGAGCGGCACCACCGTTTTGCGACTTTTTTTGAACAGCAGCAGCAGAAGCGGATGCCGCGCGTGGTGCAAAATCATTCGGCTGCCCTTCTGGATAAGAGGGCGGGATGCGTCGAGTTCTTCGCCCAGGTAGGCTTTGGCCCGGCAGAAATCAATCCAACCCAGGCGGAGCAAACTGTCTGCGAGGCTGTCCTGGTGCGGGGTGAGTGCGCGGGTCAGGTCGCGCAAAATGCGCAGGATTTCCCGGCGCTCCTCGCGTTCCAGCGACGAAATTTCATTGTTCAGGTAAACGGTTTCCTCCGGCTCAATAAAGGTGGTCCGGCCCGAATCGCTTTCGTCGTGGACGATGCCGCTGATCTTTCGTTTATGCTCTGCTTTGAGCGCGATTACCTGGCGCCCAGAGCGTATGCTTTCTTCTGTTTCAGCCAGCACGCCGGCTTGCCGCAGGCGCTGGAGCACCGAGCGAAAGGCCCGCATTTGTTCGCGCCGTCGCGATTCCATGTCGCGCCGAATTCGAACCAATTCCGGCGACGCATTGGGCCGGATTTTGCCCTCCTCGTCCAGGATTAAATCAATTGCGCGGATAACATCTTTGTTGGGGGCAAGGCCATCGGTCAGCGCAGCAAGGCGCGGACAGGTTTCGCGGTGCTTGACCAAAAAGCGCTGCACATGGTCATAGGCGCGGGCCAGCCTGCGCAAGCGCACACAGGAATCTTCGTCCAATACGGCCTCATCCTGGTCCATGAGCGCAATTTCCGCGCGCACATCCGGGTATTCATCCGGGGGAAATGCCGCATCGCTCCGCAACAGTTTCTGGAACTCATTGGCCTCGTCCAATCGGCGGTTAATCTCCGCCTCATCGGTCAGAATCGGCAACTCCTGAGCGTGCTCGACCCCCAGCACAGAGCGGCAATGCCCGGCCAATCGGTCGACGATTTTATCCAGCTCAAAGGCGTGGAGCAGGTCATTGGGGTAAAGAAGCATAGTGGAATGCGCAAAATTACGTCCTAAACGAACAGCGCCGACTTCCCGCGGGAAATCGGCGCTTTCTTTAATCTATTAGCATTGCCTTCAATAAGGCTTGTTCTTGGCGGGAATGTCAACGGGTTTGGGGAAGTCAGCGATGTCAACGTCTGCCTTCTTGCCCAGGTAGGTCCATTTGATCGCCTTGGTATAGGTGTCGAAAACGCGGTTCAGGTCGTTCAATGTAATGGCGTTGACCTTAGCCGTAAAATCTTCGTCCATTTTCCAGCCTCCGTTTAATTCGGCCATGCCGAGGCTGGTAGTTTGCGAAGCAGAGGTTTCCAGATCCATGTAGTAGAAGGTGAGGAAACTCTGTTTCTTGTTGGTTAGCTCGCTCGCCTCAAAACCTTCTTTCTTGATTTTGTTGATCTCGTCCACCATCACCTGCATCGACTGCTTGGGGTCTTGGGTGGAGATGTAAATCACGTTGTAGGGATTGTTGACTACAGAGCGCGCATAGAAAGCGGCAGGAGCATAGGATAAACTGCGTTTTGTGCGCAATTCCTCAAAGTAACGATCACCCAATATGTTCATAGCCACCAACGTCGGTACGCCGTCTGGGGTGTTCATGCGCGGTGCAGACATTACGCCTCGTATGTAGTTGGTGGCAATGTCGCGCTCCTCGATGTAATGCCCGTCTTCGGTAATCAGCGTGCGCTGGATCAGTTTTGGGCTGTTGCCGTCAGGCAATTTAGCCAATGTGGCTTCGATTTTGGCTTTCAGATCTTTGGAGTCAATGTTGCCGACGACCACCAGGAACACATTCTTTTTACCGATAACACTGGCATAGTGGCTGCTGAGGTCTCCGAGGGTCAGGCCTTCAAGGCTCTCGACAGATCCGGAAGGGATTTTGCCGTAATCGTTATCGGCTCCAAAGGAATGAACCATGGCCAGGTTTCGCAAATGCTCGTCTGGATCAGACTCGCTGGCTTTGGCATTAGCGACCGCCTGAGCGCGCATGGTTTCGAACTCGCTGGAAGCGAAAGCCGGGTTGAGCACCGCATCAGCAAACAATTTCCAGCTTTCGTCCCAAAAGGTCTTAATGCAGGTCATGGAAAGATCGCCGTAGTCGTAGGTGGTGTTGGAACCAAAGCTGGTCCCAATCTTTTCAGCGGCTGTTTGGAAGGTAACCTTGTCCATGGATTTGGTTCCTCCCTGCATTGCAACCTGGAAAGCAAGCGCTTCGACACCTTCTTTGCCCTTGGAATAATTGGCGGAGCCGCCCTGGACGAACAGGCGAACGCTGATCACGTCTTTAGGGCTTTGGCGGTGAATAACCTTAAGGCCATCCACGTAAAACTCGGTGGTATTGCCGGCCAGGAGCGCGGCAGCGGGCAGCAGGAATGCCAACCCGATAGCGAATAATCTTTTCATCGTTAAGGAGGTTGGGGATTACATGTTGAGTTTGGTGAGCAGCATCTGGTCGCGCATCTCCGGCGACAACAAAATGCCTTTAGCGCGCGGCTGGTCCTTGATGTAGGTCTGCACGTAACGCTGAATGTCTGCGCGGCTTACTTTCTTCAAGTTGTCCACGTAGTTGAGGTAGTAATCGATGCTTGCAGAAGCCCACCAATAGGTAACGGTGTGCACATATTCTGAAGTCTTCTCTTTGCCGTAAGCATCTTCGATGGCGAGCATGGTTTTCGCATTTTCCAGTTGCTCATCGGTGAAGTAATCCGGATCGTCCCACCGAGCGATGTGTGTTTCAAGGGCCGCAATGGCTTCATCTACCCGCATCGGATTGGGCACCAGAAAAATCTGGATCGGACCCACATGCTTAAGCGTTGAGTAGCTCACGCCAACCTGCAAAGCCAGACCGGCATCCACCATTTCCTGCTGGAGTTTGGAGCTGGCCTGCTGCAAGATGTAGCTGAACACATCAGCTGCATAGGTAGCGGGCAAATCATTGCGGGTATCCGGACCGTGGTAGCTGTACATCACGATAGGGAGTTGAGCGTTTTCATTGATGGTAATGAAGGGCTTGTCGCCTTCAAGCGGTGGAAATTCGGGGATAGGCCATTTCTCAAAGGGGTCGACGGCGGTGGGCTGCCAGTCTCCATAAACTGCTTCAGCCTGCTTGAACACATCTTTAGCGGTAACTGCACCGGCCACAACCAACATGGAGTTGTTCGGGTGGTAGTACTTGTCTTTGATAATCATCATCTTTTCCTTGGTGGCCGTCATGATGATGTCGTGGTCACCAATGGTGTTTTTGCGGCTGTACATTTCACCCCAAAGTTGGTGATCCATGTCCTTGAGCAGAAAGAAGACCGGGTTTGATTCTGCGCGCTGAAACTCGCCATCCACGACTGGGTTTTCCTTCTTTTGCTCTTCTTCCAGGAACAAAGGATAGCGAATGGCCGAGTTCATGAACTGCAGCCCTTCCAACAGCTTTTGGCTACTGAGGGTAATGTAGTAATTGACCCGTTCATTGGAAGTGGTGCCATTGAATGATACGCCAAGTTCGTTGACGCGGTCCATGAAAGCTTCCTGCGAAGGATAGTCCCTGTTGGCCTTAAAGAACATATGCTCGTATAAGTGTGAAAGGCCATCGTAGTCGGGCGGCTCACAGTAAGCGCCATTGCGCACAACAATTTCAATCGTGGCCAAGGGTACACTGGGATCTTCGATCACCAGCACTTCCAGGCCATTTTTCAGGGTCTTTAGGTGGAAGTTGTCCGGCAGGGAATTCTGCCCGGTCGCCACAATCCCCGTCATTACAAAGAGGAGTGCAGCCAGGAGTGTCTGTTTCATGGCTTGGGTTAACAGCATGCTTTTGGTCATGGTTGCCGATGGATGGAAAGTCGGAATGTGCAATTCCGAGTGATCAAAAATAAGGCAACAGGGCCGGAACAGGCGTTAAAGAATCGTTAAGGTGGCAAAAGTGAGCAATTGCGGCCGTTTGAATGCGTTGAGCGGGATTATGCTTGGCCAGCGCCAACGCAGCTTGTGAGGCAGCGGTTGGGTTCTTGGGCAAATGCCCCTCCGATTAAAGCAACAGCAAAAAGTGTTCCTTTTGCCGCTGGCCTGGGCGAAAAAACAACAACCCGAAGCGGTAGCAGTCTACACTGAGCCGAACCTCGGGCAGCGCACAAACCTGTTTCCACGCCCGCTCCATGCCTGCGGACCAGTGGATATCGTCCAATACAAAACAGGATTCTGGCCCGGCAAACGGCAAACAAGCCTTAACATAGGCCAGGGTGCCTGCTTCGGTGTGGTCACCGTCCAGGTACAGGAAATCGAGTTGGCGGAGTTCTGCTAAAGCGGCAGGCAGCGATTCCTCAAAAGGGCCAATGCGCTGTTCCACACCGGGTTGTACGCTTAGGTGCTCTGCAGCCATGGCGGCAAGGGCGGGGTCGCCTTCCAGGGTCAGCAAGCGATGATGAACCCCGGCACCAGCCAGGTAGCGGGTGCCCAGACCCAGCGAAGTACCCAGTTCTAAAACGTTGAGCTGGGCGTGTTTGCTATCGCCTTGGCCAGGGTTTTGCCCAGCCTGATGCCTTTCGCGTTGCTTTTCGTGTTGCTGTTCGCGTTGCCTGCCCAGAAAGTGCAGCAGCCGAAAGAGCGTGCGGCCCTGCGACGGCGAGCATGCGGCGACGCGCGCGATGCGGGAGACAGCCTCCTTTCGCCCGTCTATTCCAGCACCAAAATCGGTGCGCTGAACCACGCGTTTATCTGCCAGAAAACGGCGGCGCTGTGCTTCAATTTCAGCGAAGGCGTAGAATTCGCGGTCATTGGCCAGGGCTTCCTGGACCAGCGAAAAGACAAAGGGCGAATGAATCCGGTACTTGGTCTGCGCGGTAGCCAAATGCCGGACTAAGGGGAGAATGCGCATGCGGGGGAAGGGGTCCGGAAGCCCGGACAGGGTAAAAATAGTTCTCCACAGCGTGGATTTGATGCGAGGCTGGAGGTGCGGGTATGCCCAGTCTGCTGTTCCTTTACGCTTCGATGAATCGCCTTGCTTATTTCTTGTGGATGCCGCTTCTGGTGCTGCTCGCTGGTACCATGCACGCTTTCGCGGCTACGGTACCGGTGTTTCAGGTTTCCTTAGCAGCAGAAAGCGCGGGAGAAAGAGAAAGAGAAAGAGAAAGAGAAAGCGCAAGAGAAGGCGCGGGAGAAATAGACACCCTTTCGCCTGCATCTTTCGAGACTTGTCTGGTAGAGCCGGTTCTGTGGGTTACCCCTGGTGTCGGCCCTGTGTTTGGCAATAATCTGCTCGGAGACCTTGAAAAAGCGCAGCGATTGTTTTTGCCGGTGCCCGGAAACGGCTTCGTAACCCACGCCATTGTGCAATGGGGCAGCAAAGTGGTGGGTGAAAACGGCAGCCTTCGGATCAAGGCCTGGAGCGTTGGCGACGATGGTGCGCCCGAGAGTTTTTTGACGGCCACGGACATCCTTCGGCTCAGCGATGTGGACACCGCCGCAGGGTTTGGCGTATTGGCCTTTCCGGCACCGGCGGCCTTCAGCGGTTCTGTGTTTCTAAGCCTTGATCTCGGCAACCTTAAACCCGGCGATACCATCAACCTTCTTGGCACCGAAGACGGCTGCGGTTCGGGCTGTGTGGTCTGGGAGCGCTGGAGCGATGGCAGTTGGAATCCGGTTTGCGATACCTATGATTTTGACGACATTGACATGCTGATGGAGGCGGTGGTGGACTGGTCGGCATGGGCTGTTGGGTTGGAGTCCGCTCAAGGTGGCGCAGTAGTCGGGCAGCCCTTCCCCCAACCGGCGGGCAACACGGTGGTGGTCCCGCTGCAATTGGCAGAGCCAGAAGCGCTGACCTGGATCTTGTTTGATGCCTGGGCAAGGGCCGTCGTGTCTTCAAACGGCGCTCAGTGGCACACCGGAACCACTGCACTGACCTTGCCTCTGGCAGGGCTGCCGGATGGTTTGTATTGGGTACAAATTCGCGGAGAGCAGACGTTGACGTCACGCGTTATCTCCGTTTCTTTAAATCGCTAATTTTGAACGGCAAACTTCAGCGCATGCCCACTTCGATGCTTGTATCTGCCGAAACTGCGAGCCCCTTTCGGCTGTTTTTTTTCACCTTGGGACTATCCTTTTTATCCTGGAGTACGGTCGTTGGCCAAGTCATGCACCTGGGCCCGAAGGTGGCCTACCAAAGTGTCTGGCTGTTAAACCAGAACAACTACGGCTTGTCTGAAATGGATTACAAGCTCACCAGTGGCCCGGCTTACGGTGGGTCCATTGGGGTGGATTATGGCGATAATTGGGGCGTGCAACTGGAGTTTCAGTTTGCCCATATGGGCCAGAATTACGAGGACAATATCGGGTTGCAATTGATTTACGGCTTAAACGATGTTTTTGTGGTGCGCAAGGAAGTTGACCTGATTTATGGCCAGGTTCCGCTGTTGGTCCGCTACCGAAACGGGGGTGAGAAAGCCAAGTTTCTGGGAGTTTTTGGGCCGCAAGTCGGCATACGCGGGGAAGCTACGCTCCGCTATTTCCTGGATGGCGATTCGGCACCTTTTGCTGAAATTCCGGGCGGTATTTACGACGAGCTGACCGGTCCGGAGGACTTTTTTCAAACCCTCGACTTTGGTCTGGCAGGCGGGGCAGGAGCGGAATTTTACCTGGGCAGCTCGTTTTACTTTAGACTATTGGGCCGCTTTTACGTTGGTTTAACGGACATCAACACGGAGCCGACGCGCGGAGCTCCAGAATATGCAGGTACCCGCAATGCTTCTTTTGGGTTGGAAGCAGGGTTCGGTGTTCGGTTTGGGGACGCCAACCCTCAAACCTGGACGCGAAGACCCGGGCGCTGAGTTGCCCCCTTTCGAACTCCGAACAGTTTTTCGAGGTAGGGATTGAGGAACATGCCGTCGGGGTCCATCCGTTCGCGGAGCGTCTGGAATTCGTTCCAAAGCGGATATCGTTTGGACAATTCCCGCGCATCCAGCGAGTGAATCTTGCCCCAATGGGGTCTTCCTTCGTGGGCCAGAAAAATTTCTTCCATGGCCTGAAAAAATTCCTGGTGGGGCATGCCTTTGTACATGTGCACGGCAATGTAAGCAGACTCGCGCCCATAAGCTGGGCTCAGCGGAATGTCGTCCGCAGCAACAAAGCGGCATTCAATGGGAAAGTGCACGCGAAAGCGTTCGCGGCTCATCCGCTCCTCCATAAGCCGCACCACGTCCGCAAAAGCTTCGCGGGGCAGGTTGTACTCCATTTCCTGAAAGCGCACCAGCCGGGCCGTGGCATACACCTGATGGCTCCAGTTCACTTTGCGGCTGGTAGAAACCGCTTTGGCGGAAATTTGGGAAATCTTTTCGCAGGTAGATGGGAAAATTCGCGCAACCTCGCTAAATAATTTGAATACGTAATTTTCTAAAACTACGTCGGTCAGGTACTCTGTCGCTTTGTGTGTTTGTGCTGGTTTGTCGGTTTTATCCGAAAATTTGTTTTGCACCATGCCCGAGTAGGGGAACCAATAGAACTCGTAGTTCCGATGACGAGCCAGATAATCTGTATAATTAATCAATACGTCTTTTAATGATTCTTTTGCGGTTGCGAATTCCAGGCGATAAGCAGGATTCGTGCGCAATTTCATGCGGGTTATCAACCCAAAGGAACCGAGGGCGATTCGCGCCGCGCTAAAAACATTGGAATTGTTATGATGGTCCAGCCAATGCACTTGGCCAGTACCGTCAACGATTTCCAGCCCTTCCAATTGGGTCGAAAGGGTACCGAAACCCGCGCCTGTGCCGTGGGTTCCCGTAGACAGGGCACCCGCGATGGCCTGAGCGTCAATGTCGCCCAGGTTTTCCTGAGCCAGGCCTTCGGCGTGCAGCAACTTTCCCAGCGCGCGAAGGTTGGTCCCAGCCCAAACCAAGGCAGTCTTTCGGTCTTCGCTGATGTGGTCCAACCCGGAGAGTTTTTCAAGCGAAACGAGGGTTTGGTCGGTGGGCACCAGCGCCGTAAACGAATGCGCGGCTCCGGTAACCCGAAGCGACGCTCCATTGCCTCGGCAATGCCGGACCATGGCCTGCACAGCCGCGGTATCTTCCGGTTGTTCAAAGTTTACCGGCCTGCATTCTTCTGATCCCGACCAGTTGCGCCAAAGCGTGCTCATGGCAGCAAATTAGCACAATCCATTGATTGGGGGGAGCCTTTTTGATGGCGTCAGGATTCGCCGAGGGCTTTAAGAAAAAGCCTCCAGAGCGGATCGGGGGGTGGGGGTGCTTTGACCTCAATGGTCTCCTTGCGCACTGGGTGCACAAAGCGCAGACGGGCGGCGTGCAGCGACACCGAGCCGTCTTCGTTAGAGCGCTGACTGCCGTACTTCAAGTCGCCGCGAACTGGGCAGCCGATGGCGGACAATTGAACGCGAATTTGGTGGTGTCTGCCTGTTTCCAGCGAAACTTCAATCAGATGGTAACGCTCCAGGCTAGCGCGAAGCGAGTAATTAAGAATGGCGAGTTTGGCTCCGGAAGTACCTTCCCGGACGATTCGGCTTTTGTTGTTTGCCTGGTCTTTAGCCAGCCAGTGTTCCAGTCGTCCTTCAGATGGATCGGGCCGCTTGGACACTACGGCCCAGTACGTTTTTTCAATTTCGCGGTCGCGGATTTGTGCGTTCATACGCTCCAGTGCTTTGGAGGTTTTAGCCAGAATGACCACGCCACTCACAGGCCGGTCCAGCCGGTGCACAACGCCCAGAAACACATTCCCCGGTTTCTCTTCGCGTTCCTTGAGAAATGCTTTGAGTTTTTCAGGCAGCGGCTCGTCGCCGGTTTTGTCGCCCTGGCAGATTTCGCCCGGCGCTTTATTCACCACCAAAAGGTGGTTGTCTTCGAACAGGATTTGTGGGGACCAAGAATTCATAGCGTGCCTGCCAGCTAAGTTTGTGGCGAAAGGGAGGTGCGGAGTGCTTTGGGCAGCGTGGCCAAAATCAAGGCATAGCTTGCTTCCACCATGTCCAGCACCAGCGCTGGTTTGAGTGTGCCATCCAAAACAACGGTATTCCAATGTTGCTTGTTCATGTGGTAGCCCGGCAGAATGGCTGTGTGCATTTCGCGCAAGCGGACGGCCTCTTCCGGGTCGCATTTTAAGTTGACCCGGAGCGGAATAGCCTGCAAAGCCACGAGTGCAAAGATTTTACCCCCTACACGCAAGGCTAACACATCGTCGCCAAACGGCATGTCTTCGGTTACTCCTGGTTTGGCCAAGGTGTGATTTCGCAGTTGTTCGATGTTCATCGTGCGCAGTCCGTATTGGGCAGACCGGCCCGGATATCCGGACTGGCCTGTAAATTTAGTGCGTGGGGTTTGGAGGCTATGCTTTTGATCTTGGAACAGCCATGTTTTTACAGTCCGTTACCATATTGTTCTTTTTGGCCACCAAATGGCTGATTGGTGTCGTCTTGGTACTGCCCGGGGATCGCGGTTTTTGGACCTCTGTGACCTGGTGTGCTGGTGGAGGCATGCTTGGCGTGGTGTTGTACACCTACCTGGGCCAACTTTTTTACCGCATTTGGCGGCGTTTTCATCCTTTACCGAAAGGGCGGGTTCGCTTTACCCGGCTCAAACGCATCATCGTCTTAGTGCGCCAACGTCAAGGCCTGGCGGGAATCGCCCTTTTAACGCCGGTTCTGTTGACCGTTCCGGTAGGCACTTTCGCAGCCAACATCATAGAGCCCGACAAGCGCCTGGTACTCAGCTACATGGCCATTGCCTTTTTTCTCTGGTCGGTCGGCTTGGTAGGCCTGGATTCCTGGCTCAATTTGGATTTGTTCGAATGGCTGCGGTCACATTTTGGCAAAACCACGTGAAAAGTTTGGTGTTCCGGGCAAAAGGTGCATCGTGTAAATGAAGCTTGGCGGGGGAGGGGGGGCGAATAACGGTGGCACAATTCCCCGAAAGTTGTATGAGGCAATCCCGGGGGAAAGACTTTCTTTCTCTGTGCAGCCTCGTTTTACTGCAGCTATCAGTTTGCCTCCCTGTGCACCGGAGCTGCTGGACCCCGCCTCGTTTGCACACAGACTGCTCTTTGTGCGCAACTGCTTTAAGGAGCGCACCTGCTTTGAGATGCGAACCACAGTATTTCGCCCTAAAAAAAGATGGAAATGGACAGCACGATAGACATATAAAATAAATAGTTAATTTTTTACGAAATCTAGCGATCCTGCCGCCGGGATTGGTCATTTTAGGCACATGGGCTAAATTTGGTGCACTGTCCTTATGCCTAAATTTCTTCCCATCTTTCCCCTCGGTTTGGTCGCGTTTCCGGGGGAGCAATTGAACCTGCACATTTTTGAGCCGCGCTACAAAGAGCTCATCCGCGATTGCCAGGCGGAAGGCAAAACATTTGGTATACCGGCATACATAGATGACCACCTGAACGAGTGGGGCACGGAGATGGAATTGGTTTCCATTGACCAGGTGTATGAAGACGGCAAAATGGACGTCCGGACCCTCGGTTTGCGGGTCTTCCGGGTATTGGAGTTTCTACGGGAGATTCCCGAAAAAACCTATTCTGCGGCCATTGTCGATTACCGGGACGAAACCATGGATCACGACACTGAAGTCAGCAGCATGCTCTTTGGTTACCTCCGCCAGTTGCAGCAATTGTTGCGCATTGACAAACCCCAACTCGAAAAGCCCTCAGACATCAATTCTTTTTCAATTGGTCATCTCGTGGGACTAAGCATCAAAGAGGAGTACCAATTGCTGCTCTACCCACGCGAAACTGATCGGCAGAAGTACCTGCTTAGCCACCTAAAGCGGATTTTACCAGTCATCCTGGAGACCGAGCGTCTCAAACAACGCGTTTTGCTAAACGGGCATTTTCGGGAGGAGATCCCCCCGAAGTTTTAACGTGCTGCAGTAAATAAGCCGGTGGCTTACTCGTTGTTGCCGATGAATTCTTCGAAGCGATAAAGGTCTTCGTCTTCCCGGCTTTGCGGTCTGCGCTCTGGGGCAAAACGATCGCGGTTTTGGCCGAAAGAAGCGCGATCGCGGTCAAATCCTCCCCGGTCATTGCCCCGGTTGTTGTCGTAGCCCCCGCGGTCAAAACCACCGCCGCGGTTGTTGTCGTAGCCCCCGCGATTGCCGCCAAAGCCACCTCCACGGTTGTTGTCATAACCACCGCGATTTGCACCGAACCCGCCACCGCGGTTGTTGTCGTAGCCACCTCCGCGATTGCCGGCAAATCCACTGCCGCGGTTGTTGTCGTAGCCCCCGCGATTACCGGCGAACCCACCGCCGCTGTTGTTGTTGTAGCCACCCCCGCGATTACCGGCGAACCCACCGCCGCTGTTGTTGTTGTAGCCACCACCACGGTTGTTGTCATAGCCACCTCGACCGCCGGGAAAGCCGCTACTGCGGTTGCTGTCGTAGCCACCTGGTCGGGGTACAAATCCGCCTCGCTCATCGCCGCGGCCATCGGGTTGGTACTCGCCTTGGGGACGCGCCTCTTTGATGACTACACGACTGCCTTGTATGTCAGTGTCGTTCAAGGCGTTAACGGCTTCGAACCCTTCTTCTTCAACAGGCATTTCCACGAATCCAAAGCCGCGGGAATTGCCTGTTTCATGATCAAAAATGACTTTGGCCGTGTCTACTGTACCGAATTGTTCAAACAAGGTTCTGAGATCTTCCCCCGTTGTTTCGGGGCCTAGTTTAGCAACAAAAATGTTCATGGAAAGAAGTAAAATTTTTAAAAAAACAATGAACGCCTAAATCCTGGCTGAACTCAAAGGAAAAAAGCTTAGGATAAAAAAATGGCGAGTCTGATAATGACGGATTGGGTCAAAGTTACGCTGGCGAAAGCAGAATATCCAAAGCATAGACACGAGCAAAAAAAAGAGGCAGGGCTGCGGTTTTCCCACAGCCCTGCCGCTTTGTTAATCCGATTTAAACTCCCTGCGTCAACGTCCGGCCTGCAAGGCCGGCCATACTACGCGGGCATTGCCTTTGGCATCAAAGAATTGTACAGAAGTAGCGGTAGATGGAAGGAAGACGGTATGAGCTCCCTGGCTGAGGTAGCCACTGCCTTTCGGGAACTCCAGCCGCGTAGTCTTGCCGTTGTTGTGCGTGATTTCGCCTCGGGTGTCCGATGGACCTGCATAGAGCACCGTTCCCGTTTCGCCCGTCATTTGATGGGTTATCAAGGGACCATTGTTGTTGGCAGAGACCAGGAGCGGAGGGCCGTCCTGACCCAGTGGCAACCACACCAGAGACTTGGCATCAAGCGGACTCAGGAAGCCGCTCTGGAGCGAGGGAAGGGCGCGGAAGTTACCATCGCCATTGCCCAGCAATACCAGACCAATACTTGCGTCCTGACGGTTGGTTTCCACCTCTGGGTAGTAGTAATTGCCTTGGGTGATCAGGTCCAGGTTACCGTCATGGTTAATGTCTGCCACGACCATGCCATAAACGGAGGACACCTGAAGGAGGTTGTGCATTTTTCGGGTGCTAAAGCGACCGTTGCCTTCGTTCTGAAAATAGGTGGTGCGGAAGGTTTGTGCGTTTAAGTGTTGCCGTGCATTATCCATGGCTTCCTGGCCGAAGAGATCGTAGATGGTTGAACGGCCGTAGGCGTCCCAGGTAGGCATAGTTTGGAGCAAGCCCGGACATTGTTCCACCATCCGTTCCCGGCTTTTGATGGGGAAAAGCACGCCATTCTGGTAATATCCCAGAAGGATGTCGTTAGTGCCGTTGCCGTCAAAATCATCCGCAAAAACTTCAATTGCTCCGTCAGTGCCGGGCTTGTATTTGCAGTTGATGCCGAAGTTTCCGGCTACGTAGTCCATATCGCCATCGTTGTCAAAGTCGCCTCCAACCAAGCTGTTCCACCAGCCCGTAACATCTTCTACACCGGTTTCTTTGATTTTGACCAGTTTTCCACCGACGTTTCGGTACACTTCCAGGGCTGTCCATTCGCCAACAAGGATGAGGTCCTGCTTATTGTCGCCGTCAAAGTCGGTCCATAGTGCAGCAGAAATCATGCCCGGCATGCTGAGGTCCTCAGCCCATTGGTTGGTGACGTCTGTGAATTTTCCTTTGTCGTTGCGGAGCAGATAAGCGCGCTCGGGGTCAGGGTAGCTTCCGGGTTTGACGCGGCTGGCTACGAACAGATCCTGATCGCCGTCCCCGTCAAAGTCGGTGGCGTTTACGCAAGAAGTGCTGGTTAGCATCACAGGGAGGGCATCTGTGGCACGGGTGAAATTGCCCTTGCCATCGTTCAGGTAGAGACGGTCTTGAAGCGCTTCGGCACCAGCTACGTAATCGCTGCCGCCGCTGCCGATGTACAAATCCTGGTCTCCATCGCTGTCGGCATCGAAGAAAAGCATGCCCATGTCTTCGGACTTCGCATCCGCTGCTGTTGCGGCTGTCTCTTGCCGCTTGAATTTGCCATCGGTCCCCTGGAGGTACAAAGCCCCTGCACTTCCCTGAGCACCGCCCACATAGAGGTCCATTTTGCCGTCGCCGTTGGCATCAGCTACAGCGAGTCCTGGGCCGAGGTAACTCAATTTATGGGGAATGAGGAATTCGCGGTCAAAATCATCGTAGTCGTTCTCTTTGTGTGCAAAATCCAAGCCAAGGACAGCAGGTTCGGCTTTCTTGAAGTATTGTTCATTGTTCAGGAAGGGGTGCAGGTTGGTAATGTCCACTTGCTCATTGGCGTTGGCGTAATCCAGCAACAGCACTTGGTTTGCCGGGACATCCTTAAGCACCTGGCGTTTGCCATCCTGCCAGGTAATAACCACGTTATCTGCTTTTTTTGCTTTGCCCAAACCGAAATGACTGACCAGATCGTTAGAGGACATATAACCCCGGACCTGGGTGTGCTGCTCGTACATCATGTTGTTCTCGGCATACACTTCTACGCGCGCCCCGATACCCGATCGGTTTTTCTCCGGGCCGCGGTAGGCGACTCGCAGCCAGGTATTCTCCGGCTTTAGTTTGGTCGTGTTGTTTCGGTAGACGAAAGCGCTTTGGTTGATGTTGTTGCTGACAATGTCCACGTCGCCATCGTTGTCAAGGTCGGCGTAGGCAGCTCCGTAGGAGGCTGACGGAAAGTAAACCCCCCAACCGTGGCGCTGATCCGTGAACGACAAATCGCCGTTGTTTTCGTACATGCCGTTTGGCGTTACCAGCGGGTTCGGCGGGTACTTCTCGAGCAATTCCGCATACATGACGCTGTCGCCAATGCGGGTTGCGCGGCGCAACCGGTGGTAACCGACCGTGTTATCCACGTGGAAATCCTGGCCATTGCCATTGGAAATAAATAAGTCCCTGTCGCCATCGTTATCGTAGTCAGCAAAGAGGGGAGACCAGCTCCAACCTGAAGTGCTTATTCCGGCCATGCGAGCCATCTCGGTGAAGTGCCCATTGCCGTTGTTCAGTTGAAGCACATTTCCCACGAATTGGCTGTGGTAGCCGCCCGCTTCCATGGCCTCAAATTGCTCTTTGCGAGTGACAAAGGTGAACGTCTTGACGGTGTAATTGTCTTCCAAATCCATGTCAACCGTGTAGATGTCCAGCAAACCATCATTGTTAATGTCTACCAGATCGGCGCCCATAGCAAAGTGCGAATTGCGCTTGAGCGTTTCTTTTGTAGCATCCGTAAAGGTGCCATCACCGTTGTTCATGTACATGAAATCATACATAGCAAAGTCGTTGGCTATGTAGATATCCAGAAAACCGTCGTTGTCGATGTCGCCTACGGTGGCACTCAATCCATAGCCGTGGTTATTGATCCCGGCTTCCTTGCTGACGTCCGTGAATTTGTTCCCGTCGTTTCTGAAAAAATAGTCGCTCTGGTTTTCACCATTTTCAATTTTGACGAAATACTTGAGCTTCAGTTTATCGTTCCAATCGTCCGGGTGGGTGACTACGTAGAGGTCCAGGTCACCATCATTGTCGTAGTCAAAAAAGTTTGCTTGTGTAGAAAACGCATCAAATTCAAGCCCCCATTCCTTGGCGGACTCCGTGAACGTCATGTCGCCGTTGTTGATGAAAAGCAGATCATTCTTTTTGCCATTTTCTTTGAACCAGTCGCGGCAGACATAGATATCCAGCCATCCATCGTTGTTGATGTCTACCATGGTAACCCCGGTGCTGTACCCTTTGAATTTGGAGATGCCAGTTTTTTCGGTAACATCTTCAAACTTTAAGTCGCCTTTATTCAGGTAAATGCGGTCAGATACCCAGTTGCCCGCCATGTACACATCGGGTAAACCATCGTTGTTTAAATCACCAACACCGACTCCAGCTCCATTGTAAGCATAGCTGTTGTAGTGAACGTTGACTTTGTAGTCCGAAATGATTTCGTTGTTGAAGTCAAGCCCGGTACTCTTTCCTGTGAGGATATCGAACAGCATCCCGGAATTCCCGTCCGTCGATACGATTTTATCCATATCGATTATTTCCGTTTTCTTCCAGGATTCATCCGTTTTCTTGGTGCATGAAGAAAATATCCATACCGAAAAACAAAGAAAGACGATTCCGGGAGCGGGAAGCGACAATTGATAGCGGAGAAAGTTCATGGTCGGGCAAAAATTTGAAAGGCAAAGATAGGGGGCAAATGGGGGTTTTCAACCCTATCCTTTATACGAAAGGTAGGGAATAATGTTTGCTTTTTGCTTCTAAAATGCTGATTTTCATTGCATTAAATTCACAAAAAAATATTTCTCCGCAGTTCGAGGTTCGTTGGTGAATCCTTATTCGCGCATTGAGATTTGCGTATCTTTGCCCCTGTTTTTAGCCTTGGTTACAAGACTTTCTATCTGCCAAACTTGCCTGAAGGGCCAATAATACATGATGGTTATGATGCATCGCCAACTGTTTGTCGCTTTTGCCCTCACCGCTGTACTGGCTGCGCCATCCTGCACCTCCAAAAATGCCGGAACTGCAGCGGACAGTTATCACAACACGGTTTCAACCCCGACGGCTGAGTACTCCGGCCAGGAAATCGTGGATTGGATGGAACTGCTCTATTACCACGTGGCCAGCGAGAAAATCTCACCACCACAAGCCGCACGCATTTACGCCTATGCCGGTGTAATCATGTACGAAGCTGTGCTACCTGGCATGCCTGATTATCAAACTTTGTCCGGGCAATTAAATGAAATGCCAGAACTGCCAAGGCCGGATACCCAATTGGAGTATGATTGGCTGACCGTTTTCCACGAAGCCATGTACCAGGGAATCAACTTCTTGTTGGAGCGCAACATCACCGGAGAAGTCGAGACGTTGGACGACATGGTGGATGCCAAGCTCGCTGAGCGCCGGGAAGCAGGTGTTTCGGAAGAAGTTATGACCCGCTCGCAGGAGTATGGCAAAACGCTGGCTTTAGCCGTCGAAGAATGGGCCAAAACCGACCGTTTTGACAAGACCCGCCTTCCTTCAACCACCTACAAATCGCCCTCCCGCGAGGGCAAGCCCGCCTTGTGGGAACCTACAGATTTTGGTCAACTGGCGCTAGAGCCCCTTTGGGGCACCTTGCGACCGTTCGCCATGGCAGAAGGCAAAACCTGCGGCATCAACTATCCTCCATCTGAAGGACCAGTTCCATCAACGCTTCCTGAGTTTTCGACCGATCCGGAATCTGATTTTTACAAAGCTGTTCAGGAGGTTTACGAGAAAGACCAAAATGTCACTGAAGATGAGCGGATAATTGCTCTTTACTGGGCAGACGATCCGGGGGAAACCTCTACGCCTCCGGGCCACTGGGTGTACATTATGAACAACATGGTGCGCTCGCGCGGCATGAAATTAGATCAAGCCGTAGAAATGTACGCCCTTACCAGCATGGCCATGGCTGATGCCGTCATTGCAGTTTGGTACACCAAGTTTCAGGTAAACTGTTGTCGTCCTAAAACTTACGTTCGCGAATTCATGGATGACCCGGATTGGGAACCTTGGGTAGAGACTCCTCCGTTCCCGGAATATGCTTCAGGTCACTCAGGATTTTCTGCGGCTGCCGCTACTGTGTTGACGGAATTGCTTGGGGATCAGCCCTTTGTGGACTCTACCCACGTCATTATTGGTCTACCTCCGCGCGCCTATGACAACTTCTGGGCAGCAGCCAAAGAGGCTGCGGAATCTCGCCATTACGGCGGCATCCACTACCGGGCTGGGATTGAAGACGCATTGGGCCAAGGCAAGTGCGCAGCGGAGACTGTTTTAGGAAAAGTCAAAACCCGTAAACCGGCCCAAGAAACCGCTTCCAAGTAACTCCTCCTTCCCTGAACCTCCAACATCCAAGTCATGAACCGCATCCTTTCTTTGGTCATCCTCCTGGCATCGGTTTTTGCTGGGCAGGCCCAAGGCATCGTCAATAAAGCCTTATTGGAGCAAAGCCTTAGTGGCCAGGTTGATAAGTCCAAAAACAACAACGGCCGGACCTTATACTTCGAATTCGTGTACCTGAGCACGGACGCAGCTCACTACAAGTGGGACGATGGTGGATCTACACGGGGTTCCATCCGCTACCGCTTGGACTTTTACAAGGACGCTGCGCACAGAGACCTTTTGCTTTCTCTTCCCGTAAAAATGCGGAACCTGATCACGACCTATTACGTCGATGCCATTTTTACGAATTCCACTTATGAAGATGTAACTCAACGGGACAAGGGCGCCACAATGATCTTCAAAAAAGATGTTCGTTGGGCCCGAACCAAATTCGTTCCCCACAAAGGTTGTGCCCGCGAGGATGGCAATTGGGAACGCATTGACAGGGTGGAATCCTATGAGCAACTGATGACCTACTTTGTCCGACAGTTGGACAACAACGTGCAATTCGACTGCTACCGTTAATTGGCGCTAATCACCTTTTAGGGGTACCCTTTAAAGAGCCCTGTCGAACTTCGGCAGGGCTTTTTTGTTAGAAGTGCCTACCATCCACCTGTGGTGATCTTCCCGCATTGATGCCTAACTCCGACACCTTTACAGCCCGGTTGATTGCTACGCTGCGGCTACGTCCAACAATTTTTGTTGGTTTAGGCTTATTGGTATGGGCTGCACTGGGTTGCCTGGCTCTGATGATTGCCCGCGCTTCCGGAGCATCGGGCGAAGTGCTTTGGAGCCTTGTGGCCACTTTTCTGCTGACCTTTTCATCGGCGACGGCCATTGCAGGAATTTTCTCCCGGAACTGGCTGCCCTACAGCCTTCGCTGTCTGGTTGCTTACCTCCTTTTAGCCGGAATTTTGGCCATGGGCACAAACCTTCTTCAACAAGGGGTAATGGCAGAATTGGCTCGTTTCCCGGAAATGTACGCCGCTTTTTTTCTCAGTTTTTTCATGATTTCAGGCGTAGCTGGTGCCGTTCGCGGCATTGCCTCCTTTTTAGGGCTTTAAAAAGACCAGCAGCAAACAACTCTTTGAGCAGGGTAGGCTAGTCCCGGCTGCCAGGGAATTGCGAACTTGTGGGCCTAAACGCTTTTGCATGCAGGTGCCGCCAATCCGGCTGCTCGTGACCGGTGGAACATTCGACAAGGAATATGACATGATCCAAGGTCAGTTGTATTTCAAGGACACGCATTTGCCCGAGATGTTTTCACTGGGTCGATGCACCCTTCCGATTCATATTCGAACTTTGATGATGATTGACAGTTTGGAGATGACGGATTCTGACCGACAAATTATTCTGCACCACTGCAGCACCTGCCAGGAGGAACACCTATTGATTACCCACGGCACGGACACGATGGTGGAAACAGCAGCCTATTTGGCCAAGGCAGGATTGCCCAAAACCATTGTTCTGACCGGTGCCATGATTCCCTATAAGTTTGGCAGTTCAGATGGATTTTTCAACCTCGGCAATGCGCTGGCCTATGCCCAGGCGTTGCCCATTGGCGTCTACGTGGCTATGAATGGCATCGCTTTTCCCTGGAACGATGTGCAGAAAAACCGCCGGACTGGATTTTTTGAGCCCCTGACACATCACCAAGAAGCATGAGCAAATTCCTTGATAAGGTTATGAGCGTAGTTGTAGCCTTTGGCTCTTTCGCAGTCCTGTTTGGTTGTTCATCCGAACCGTCATCTGAGAAGGATCCTAAGGATGCTATGACATCCGCCATTCCGGGTGCCTACACCGGTGCATTTTCTGCCTGGGACAGTCTGGAACCCCGCCTGATGCCCGCCTGGGGCATCTCTTCTTTTTGGGAGGACAACCTGGAAGAGTGCGTTTACTACGAAGCGCGGATGGATCAGCGCGAAAAAAGTCAGTTCGAAAGTGTGATCTACCTAAAGCGGGAAGCACTTCCCGCAATGGCCGGCGCACCCTCGCAGCGTGCCTGGCACTTCCGGTGTGAACCTGGAGACAGCTTATGGCCTAAGCAGGAGGGTTGGTTTAGTGTGCAGCCCTTTCCCCAACCAAGAGCATGGTCCCGGGTTTACGAAGAGCAAGGAGCAGAGCGATTTGGAAACCCTGAAACGGGAGCGCCCTATTCTGCTCGCACCTGGACGCCAGCACAAGGCGACAAAGCCTCAGCAGGGCAAGGAGGTTTGGCGCAAACGGATCTAGAGCTGGCTCAGGGAATCCTGTTGGCTGACCAACTGCCCTTTCTGCTCCGAAACCTGGCCTTTACGCCTGGAAAAAGCCTGACTTGCCTGGTCTATCCATTGCCAAGAAGAGGAATGGTGAACCTGTCAGCACCCTTGAAATTTACGATCAAAGTGGAAAAACCGGAAACGGTCGCCTTTCAGGGCGAAGAATTTCCGTGTTGGCTGGTTACCCTCAACGCCGCCGATCAAGTAGTGGAGAAGTTTTGGTTTAACCGCAATTACCCCAACGTTATGGTCCGTTGGGAGAATATGATCGGCGAAAGTAAAATGCTCAAGTACGTGCGTTATTCCTCTGGAATTTAAGGCTAACGGTCAGAAGTAGATGCAGAACCAGGGTCCTGCCTGTCGCCGCGGATAAACCCTTGCTTAGATTACACCCGTTGCAGCCAGAACAATGGTCAACACAATGATCAATACAACGGCTGCAATCGATACAATGCTGAGCTTGCGGTAATATCCGACACGTTCGTGCAGGCGATCCAGTGCAAAGATTTTTTCAATGGAATGCTCCAGGCGAATGAACTGGTTGCTGCCTTTGACCACATAATCAGCCGCACCATACCGCATGGTATCTACGGCAACCTCCATGGAATCTTGACCGGAAACCATAATCACATGCATAGTCGGAAACTCTCGCTTGATGAATTGCAGAATTTCCGCTCCGTTTCGAGCCTTGGCCTGGACGCTGTTAAGGTAATAGTCCAACACAACGATGTCCGGCTTGTTAGGCAGATTGTTGACCATTTCTTCGCCGGTAGAGAAACCGCGGATATCGAAAGAGAACTTATCCTTGAGATGATCGCTCATCATTTGGATTTGCATCGGGTCATCATCGACAATGTAAACCAGCTTTTTGCTCTGCGACATGAGGAGTAGGGTGGATTAAAATAACGAGTAAAAATAGCATTTGTTGGGAATCCCCGAGTGTGCTACCGGAATTGCCGTTTTCGGCTTAGGGCTTGGTTTTCAGTTCATTCAAAGCCTGTGCCAATTCTTGAAAAGCGGCGGCACAAACCCGTTCAACATCCTGTATGCGTTCCGCTAATCGGTCCAGGTTGGTCTGTTCCCGCGCATCGTTTTCAATTTGTTGGATGGATTCTTTAAGCGTGCCAATGCCCATATAGGCGATTTGGGGCTTAATAGAATGCGCTGCTGAGCGCAATGGCTCCCATTCTCCCGCGGCATAATGTTGCTTCATCTTAGCCAGACCGGCGGGTGCCGCCTCCAAAAACATTCGGATGTACCTTTCCATGCGCCTGGGGTCACCGGAGGTAAATTCAATCAGGAAACTTAGATTTATATGTTTATATTCCATAAGAAGGAAATCTTTAGCTTTTTAAACGCCGGACCTATAGAAAAAGTACAACTTTCCACCTTGGGTTAATCGGTCTGAGTTAACCGGTCTGGGTTATATGGGTTAAAGAGAGGCCAGGTGGTTGAACGGATTAAGGGGTTCCGAGCGCCTTGCTCATTTGCCGAAGGAGCTCTTCCAATTGAAAGGGTTTAGGGATAAGGCCATTCATGCCTGCGGCCAGGCACTTTTCTACGTCTGTGGGCAGGACATTGGCGGTCATGGCCAAAATAGGGATGCGCTTGCTCCCGGTCAGATCTTCCTCCTTGCGGATCAACTGGCTTGCTTCTAAGCCGTCCATGACAGGCATCTGCACGTCCATGAGAATGAGGTCGGGTGGCTCTTTGCGGTACATTTCTACGGCTTGCTTCCCGTTTGGGGCAACCTTTATCTGAATGCCTGGAATGTGGAGCTCGAGGGTGTCAATGGCCACCATTTGGTTGAACGAATCGTCTTCGGCCAGTAAAATTCGCAGGTTCGGCGGAAAGGCGACCTGTTCCTGTGCTGCGACGTGGCTGAGCTGTGGGGCGGAAGCTTCGGACAAGGGGATATCCAACGTGAAGGTGGAGCCTTTGCCCGGCTTACTGGTAGCGTACAACTTGCCTTTAAGCAAATCAGCTAACCTCCGGCTGATCGCCAGCCCCAGCCCTGTGCCACCATAACGCTTGGTGATGGTGTTGGACTCCTGCGTGAATGATTCAAACATATGCGGGAGTCGCTCAGGCGCAATGCCGATGCCGGTATCCGTTACCGAGAACCGCAGCCAGCCCGATGCAGATGGTGGGCTGTTCACTGTGTGGGGACTGGATGATGATGGCACTTTTGCAGGCAACGCGATAGGTTCCACGCGAATGGTTACCCTGCCGCTTTCGGTGAACTTAACAGCATTGCTCCCAAGATTGACCAGTATTTGGTTGATTCGGGTCAGGTCGCCGATCATGTAGCGAGGGGTATCTGTAGTTTTTTCAACCAGCAATTGCAAGCCTTTGCCGGTGGCTCGGAAATCAAGCATAATGCGCAGCGCCTCGAGCATTTCGTCCAGGTCAAATACTTCGTGCAGAATGGGCAATTTGCCCGCCTCAATCTTGGACAAATCCAGGATATCGTCGATGACGGCCAGCAAGTGATGCGCTGATTGTCTTAACGTTTTGAGGTATTTGAGCTGATCTGTCCTCGGATTCTGGTCCAACAACAGATTAACCAGACCCACTACAGCATTCATAGGCGTGCGGATTTCGTGGCTCATGTTGGCCAGGAATTCCTCCTTGACTTTTTCCGAGCGAATGGCCCGTTCCGTTTCCCGGCGCAATTCCTGTGTCTTCTTGCGAATCCCTTCCCGCATTTGGCGCTGCCCATAAACCAGGCTGCGGATGTGCAAGCGGGCTGCCGCCGACACCACCACCAGCAGCAGCGCGCCAACGGCCCACGGGAGCCAGGAAAATTGGAAGATGGAAATCAGCATCATGGAGTCTTTGGCTTAGGCAAAGAGGTATTCCGATGGCGGTTCACCTGAGTCATGATCTTCTGAACAAGGTCCGCAGCGCTAAAAGGTTTGGGAACATATTCGTCCATTCCTGTTTCAAAGCAGCGGTCTATTTCTGCCTGGGTAACGCTGGCGGTCATGGCGATGAGCGGAGTCTTTCTGATACGGACTTCCGCATGGGCGCGAATGACTTCAGCGGTTTGGTACCCGTCCATCAAGGGCATACCCAGGTCGACAAGGACTACGTCAAACGGCGCTTGCTCCAGGAAATAAAGCCCTTCGCGCCCATTCTCCGCTACCTGAATATGCACCCCGGGTAGGAGGGCCTCCAGCGTATCGCAAGCCACAATTTGGTTAAAGGCATTGTCTTCTAGCAATAGAATCCGCAAGTTTTCCAGAATCGGATGGTTCATGGATGCCCCAGACTGTTCTTCCTGCATTGGCAGGCCTTGGCCAAAGGTCAGCATGAAGGCAAAGACGCTGCCCGAACCAACCTGGCTGGTTACCCAAATTTTGCCACCCTGTTGTTCCACCAGCTGTTTGCAGATAGACAGACCCAAACCGGTGCCCCCGTAAAGACGGGTGGTGTTGTCGGTCGCTTGTGTAAAACTTTCAAAAATGTCTTTCTGCCGATTCAGAGGTATTCCAATGCCTGTATCCCGGACGGCAAATTCGAGGGATGCAGCCTTTGGGCCAATCTTTTGTTGGGCAACCGGCTTTACGTGGATGGTCACGCTGCCTTCATGCGTGAATTTGAGGGCATTGCCGGTCAGGTTAATCAACACTTGGGTTAACCTCGCCGAATCGCCAACCAGCCATTCGGGCACTTCTGAATCAGTTGAATACGTAAAATTGATGTTTTTTTCTGCTGCTTTTTGGGCGAACAGCAATTCCACCCCTTCGAGCACCTCGCGGAGGCAAAAATTTGTTTGCTCAAAAACCATCTGTCCGGCTTCGATCTTGGAGAAATCGAGGATGTCGTTGATGATGACCAACAGGTTTTCGGAACTTTGTTGAATGCCTTTCAGGTATTTGAGCTGGCTTTGCGGCGGCTGTTGATTGAGCAAGAGTTTTGTCATGCCCTGGATAGCATTCATTGGCGTTCGGATCTCGTGGCTCATGTTGGCCAGGAACATTTCCTTGGCTTTTTCGCTGTGCTCGGCAGCATTTTGCGCTGTTTGCGCTTGGAAAAGTGCCCCTTCTAACGCCGTTTTTTGCCCGGCGATGACTGCGGTTTGCTCCCGAACTTTTTGGTCCAGCACAGCTTTGCTCCGGGCGATAGCCGCCGTTCTAAGGCTGACCGTCCCAAAAAAAGTGAGAACGACCAGGAGCGCAATCCCGGCGATCATCAACGGGTGGCTCCAAACCGGCCGGCGAATTTGGAAGGAGAATGATGCGGGCACGTTACTCCAGCGCCCTTCAGCATCGGCCGCGTAAACCAGAAAGCGGTAGGAACCAGGTGGGAGGTTGGAATATGTCGCAAAGCGCCGATCGCCCCCTTCGACCCATTCGGCGTCAAAGCCCGACAGTTTCCAGCGGTAGCGGACGGATGCCGGAGCACCTAGCGAAATGCCTGAAAATTCAAACGTCAGGTGGTTTTGGTTCGAAGCCAGCTCCAGTTGATGGGGCAATCCCGACCAAGGCAAAACCGAATCGGCAGATTGTTCCCAATTGGACTGCTCCGAAAACAGGCGCAGCGATTCCAGATGGACCAGCGGTGCAATCCCTACCGTATCCTGGGGTGTGGCGCTAAAACTGCTCAAGCCCTTGGAGGTCCCGAACCAAAGACGGCCCCGGTCATCTACCTGGGCGGCACCGGGCAGCGCCGCACCGGCCCGAAAGCCATCGCGCTCGTCGTAAGTGCGCAAATTGCTTGGCATACCCTCGTTATCTAATGTTATGCGTCGCAAACCCCGATCCAGTGTCAGCCACAACTGTTCCTTGTGGTCAAAAACAAGGTTTCCAATGTCCAGCCCGATCTGGGGTTGGAGCGCATCAAAAAGGGTCCAGGTTTTGCCGTTCCAGCGCGCCAGTTGCCCTGCTGTGCCACCAGCCCACAACGATCCGTCCAGGGCCTCGGCTAGCGCTAAAAGCGGGCCTCGCCAGTTGGGAGGGAGCGTCGTCAACGGCGCCATATGCTGGTTTTCCACAGCAGTCCGTGCCTCAGTTTCCTGCACATGAACGATGTCGCCGCTTTGTGTACCGAGCCAAATTCCCCCGTTTTTGGCCGCGCAGAGCAACGCGCCTTTTCCGGCAAAACCCCAAGCATTGAATGCCACGGTTGCCGTTTCGGGAGGCACAGTAGCGACAAAAAGCATGCCGCTCTCCGTCAGGAACCAGAGTGGACCAAGGGCATCTGCCGCCATTTGCCGGATTGGGCTTTTGACTGCTTCTGGTGGAAGGGGGAAATTGCGAAGCACACCATTTTCGAGCAGCCCGAGCCCTCCGTTGCCATACCCCATCCAAATGCGGTCCCGCGCATCCACGGCCACAGCCTCGAGGGTTTGGGAGGGCAGTCCCTGCAGGGTATCCAGCCGCTCGACCTTGCCTTGGCGGAGCACAACCAGGCCCTCCCAGGTGGCGAGCGCCAGCGTACCGTTGCCAGCCGCTATGTCCCGGACTACCGCTGCCGGCAAGCCGTCGCGGCCCCCGTAGTGAACAAAAGCGTCGCTGCGGAAACGGGCAATTCCTCCGAAATACGTGCCCAACCATAGGTTTCCCTCGCGATCAACGAGCAAACTTCGAATGCGTTCGGAGGCCAACCCGTTCTCCGGACCAAAGTTTTCAAATGAACTTCCGTTGTAGCGGCTCAGCCCGCTAAACGTCCCGAACCACAGCCGGCCCTGACGGTCCTGGCTAATTGCCCGAACGCGGGGATGGATCAGGCCATCCGAGTGGGTGAGCAGGTAAAATGACGATCCATCATAGCGCAGCGCACCTTTTTCAGTACCCATCCAAATCTGGCCTTCCCGGTCCTGAAACAAGCACAACACGGCTCTGGGTTGCAGCCCGTCGGCAATGCCAAATACGCGAAGCTGGTCGCCTTCCAGCACGGCCGGTCCGGCATCAGTGCCTATCCACAATCTTCCCTGCGCATCGGTCATTAATGCGCGTACCGGGCTTTTTGGCAGCCCTTGCAAGCCCTCAACGCCAACCCACTGACCATCCTGGAGGCAAAGCAGACCGCGATCGGCCGTGCCCAACCAAAGCCGTTCTGCAGATCTGCCCTTTTCGGGGTCTGCCGCTTGAACACTCATGCAGCGGATATCCGGGGCGCTTGCGTCGGGCGAACGGTTTGTCCAGCTGCGGCTTTCGGAACTTGCTGATGTATTTTCCTCCGTCTGATCCTGAACGGGTGCGTGACCTTCCGGAAGGGCAAAGGTTTTCCACTTTCGTCCATCGTAGCAGGACAAACTGCCACTTCCGTCGCTGCTTTGTTCCGAGCCAAACCACATCCTGCCCTGGCTGTCCTCTGCCATTGCGCGGACATCAAGTCCGGCCAGCCCCGACCCGAGCCCAAAAGTTTGAAACACACGGCCATCAAAGCGCACCGCTCCACCACCTTCGGTTCCCACCCATAAATAGCCCCGGCTGTCTTGAAAAACTGCGTAGACGCCTGCTTTTGGAAGACCATCTGCCACCGACCAATAGCGGAAGTCGTATTGTTGGGCAAAGCATTGCGCTGCAGCCACAAACAGAAGCAGGAAGAAGAGGAAACGGCGAAACGTCATAGCAGGTTTAGGAGGCCAGCGCGTGGTCACAACCCAGCTGGCCATAGAATGCTGGAATAAATCGGCCCCCTGCGAAGTAAAGGAGAAAGCCGCAGCACGACTACCCGTTAAAGCGGGACGGGCTTACGCTTCGGAGCATAACCTCCGCGTCCTCTTGGACGCTTTTGGAAAAACCTGGCCTCGCGTTCAACTGCTCATCGGCAAGTGCGTCAACCAACGCCGAGGCGTACCAGGGACCGAGCAGCGCGCCCTTGGTCCCCAGTCCATTGAGCAAGCCGAGCGATGGGTGCTGCGGATGGAATCCGGCCACAGGCTTTCGATCCTGCAATACCGGGCGGATGCCGGCGCTGATGTCCAACACCTGGCCAGGGACATCGGTCATGGTGTGCAGCATAGCCAACAGACTAAGCCTTGCGGCCTCTGTAGGTTCAGGGCTATCCTGGTCCCAGTCGTTCACAGAACCGAGCCAGTATTGGTCTGACCCAAGTGGCACCAGCAGGCCTTGTTTGCGCCAAATGGCGGTTGCACTATCCGTGCTTGGCATCAATCCCGGTATCTTCAGCAACAGGCGCTGGCCCCGATTGACGCGCCAGGGCAAATGGGCGAACCACGGATTGTAACGAGCCCGGTATCCTTCGCAAAAAAGCACGGCGCACCAGGACTCTCCACGGTACGTCCAGGAAGAAGTGGCCGATCCATCTGAACGTCCCGGCTCAAGGTCGGCATAGTGGAAAGGCTGTCGGAGCAGGCGCCCTTCGCGCTCCAGGAATTCCGAAAAAGCCTGGAGCAACTGCCCAAATAAGACCTGACCGCCTCCCCGAACGCGCGCCATGCCCGCTTCTGCACGCGAGTGGGCGGGGGGAAATTGGTCCAGATCCTCCGGAGCCAGGTAAGCATGCACCGCAGGGTCCAGGGCTCTGGTTTGCCATTGTTCGCGCTCGTGGTCATCGCGGAGCAAGGTCCAAAACTCCCGATCCACCCAAAACTTTTGGCCCAGAAATTCGCCGAGTTGTTGGTAAGTATCCCGGGCGAAAGGCAGAAAACGATCCAGTTCGTGTGCCAGCGCCAAGCTTCGACCAGCCACAGGATTGATCAACCCCGCAGCAACAGGACTAGAGCTACCTGGTGCGGCATCGTCCACCACAACATATTTTATGTTGTTTTTGTGCAAGAACCAGCACACCAAGGCGCCGGCAATGCCAAAGCCCAACACCAACACCGCATTGTCTTGTTGCTCGCGCACGCGCCAAAGCTACACTGCAACCCGGGTGCATGCGCTTCGGAAGTTCCCAAAAACACGTTGCCCGGCAATCTAGGATCGCCGGGCAAACGAGCAAACTAAGGGAGGATTTATCGTGGACGCTTGCTGCGCGATCACCGCTTTTCTGAGCTTCCGTTGCCTGATTTTAGGCCCCGTCATGCTTTCGTTTCGCGTCGCTTTCGCCAGAAGTGTTGCCGTCGTGTTATGCATCAAAAGTAGGCGCATCACCCGCGTTTCGCACGGTCAGATCAGGTGTGCTTGTGACGGGGTTTGACTGCGCGAAGCATGTGCCGTTTAATGGGTGGACCAGGCAGTCGCTCGACGGTAAATCCCACTTCGCCCAAGGCCCTGCGCACACTTCCCTTGGCGCAATAGGTCACCAGCACGGCACCCGGAGCGAGCAATAGAAACAATTTTTTCCAGATATCTGCTGTCCATAAAGCAGGGTCCCGCTCAGGGGAGAACGCATCGTAGTACACCAACTGAATTTGATCCGGCAAGACCGCGTTTTGTATCGGGTTATGCAGCACCTGGCAAGAAAAAAAGCCGGGTAAAGAGGCGGCAAGCGCTTCGTTTCTCTGAAATTCTTGCAAAGATTTTTGCTTTTCGGGCCAAGGTTTAGGCTCGCTCTGCGACGGTGGGAGTGAAGCCAACCCGTGGAGCGACAAAAAAGCCGGCTGCCAAAGGGCCATGTCGGCCTCCATGGCCGGGGTTCGAAAGGCGTGGAGAATGGCTTGTGGCAATGGGTACGGCTCTAACCCCAGGTACTGCACAGGTCGTTGATTCGCCAACGCATGTTGCCAGGTCAGCAAAGCGTTGAGTCCTGTGCCGAATCCTACTTCTAACACCAACAACGGACCCTCAAACTCAGCCACGGCCTGTTCCAGTCCGGCTTTAATAAAAACATGCCGCGATTCTGTTTCTGCGCCGTGGAGCGAATGGTAGTGTTCGCCTGTGCGGGCATCTTTAACCGTACACGACCCGTCCGCAGTAGGCACCAATGCGCTTTCCATATAGACTTGTTGTGTCGGGTCCACTATCCCCCTTCGCCATCAGCTGAAGATGACCTGGCGGGCGAACCTGGAACCGATGGTCGATCGGGATCGGATTTCAGCTCGGAGTTAAGTTCAGGTTGCCCACCGGGTTGAGGATCTCGGCCTGAATCAGGAGTACCCGTGAATGCTTCCAGGCGGGTTGCCGCAGGGGCTTGAGTAGCGGAAACGGCTCCCGCTGCGGGCCACCCGGTATCGCTCCACGACGATGGGGAAGGATGCATTGGCGCGGGTTGCAACGAGGGTTGACCATCCGTTTCCTCGTCGTCCCAATGCACCGCTGGCGGGCGATCCACCTCGCGGTACAACCAGGCCAGCACCACCCCAGATAGGGCTCCCATGGCGTGGGCCTCGAAACTGATTTTCCAGTCTACCGGAAAAATTCCCCAAACCATGCTGCCGTAGGCAAAGGCCACCAGCAGCGAAAGGGCCAGAGAGCGCATATCCAGCCGAAAAAGTCCGGAGAAGAAAATAAAAAAGTTAATGCCAAACACCACACCGCTGGCCCCGATATGGTAGGCTGGCCGGCCGATAAGCCATATGCCCAAACCGCTCAACAACCAGATGATCAGCACGCTTTTTATTGCCACCTTTCGGTAAGCGTTGTACATCAGAAAACCGAGTACCAGCAGCGGAACGCTGTTGGCAAAAGCGTGCTTGACATCATCGTGAATTAACGGGGCAGTAAGAATGCCGATGAGGCCGTACACCTTGCGCGGGTAAACCCCGAACTCCGAAAGATCAATCCCGCTGCCGAGTTCAAAGAATTTGACAATCCAGATGAGCAGCACCAGCAGCATAGGAAAAAACAAACTCAGGTAGAGGTGTTGATTCTCGCTTTCGGGGTTGTTTTCGTCTTGCGAATCTTGATTTCTACGTATGTCAATAAATCGTATCAATATAGATAGTTTTTAAATCAAACGCAGGAATTCTTGCTGCATGGTTTGACCGCGATCTTTGGCGTACCAAAGCTGTAGTTGGATCACAAATTCGGCATAAGGCTCCCGGTTGGGATTGGCCTTGTAAGCGCGAACCATTTCTTGAGCGGGTTCAGGTCGCGGACCCCAGGTGTACATCGGGTGAAGGGTCCCCGGATCAAGGGCGACCAATTTTGGAATTCCCCGACCGCCGTCCGTCAGGTAGCGATCCATGAGGGGCAAATGATCGTCACGGAGCAGCAAGCTCAGTTGCACCGCCGGACTTGCCTCCGCCATCAGTTGGAGAACAGGGACAGAAGCAGCCGCGTCGCCGCACCAAGGTTCGCTCAAAACTAACCAGTGCACCGGGCGCTCCAGGGTGCGCAACCGTTCCTGCAGTTGAGGCTTCAACACCACGGTTTTTTCGACGCGGTGCATGCGCTGCCAGTTCAGTTCCGTGTACCCGACCATTTCCGGGCTTTGATTGGCACCCGTTGTCTTGCCGGCATCCAATAGGGTGCGCATCAAGTGTTTGTAGGCATCGTAGGACATGCCTTGTTCAAGGACATCTGGGGTGATGGCGAGCTCTGTAGAATTCATGCTAATTCAAACGATTTAAACCGGTCAAGAGTTCCCACTTCCGGACGTCCGTGTTTTTGCTCATAAAGAGGTTTAGCCTGACTGTTTTCCATTCATCCAGCGCGAAAGCAGTTGGTTGACTTGGGGAGAATCGAGCAAAGGGCGCCGAAACATACCCCCAAATTTGAGCATAAAGTAAGCATCCAGCGCTTCCTGAACCGACAAGCCCCGCGCCTGCAGAAAATCAGGATCGGCAAGTTTAGCGAAGAACAGTTCGTCAGTGAGCACCAGCACCGCAGGAGGAACCGGAATCAATTCGCCCCGGCGAATCCCTTCTTCATAGAAGGCGCCAAGAGCCGCCAATGCTTCGTCCATAAAATGCCGAACGCGCTGAAAAACTCTGGGATGCATCGCGTTCAGGTCGGCCAGAAACAAGGTGGAAATGGAGGTCAGCTCTGAAGAAGCGATTTGCAGGGCTTCCAGAAATCGCTCCAGGTAAGGCAAATCCGGATCGCTAAGCTTTGCCTGGTAGCGCCGGATCTCTGCAAGTTTAAGCAACAATGCCAAGTCCAGGATTTCTTCGCGGGATCGGAAATGCTTGTACAGCGTGGCTTTGCTGACGCCCAATTCAGCGGCTACCGCGTCCATAGGGAAGTTCCGAAGCCCCCGTTCCATGAACAGCGGCGTCAAGGCAGCAGCCCAACGCTGCTTGAGCTCCCCGTCGTGAGACCGCGATTTGTCCAGAAATTTTCGACCCATGGCAGCAAAGTCGGCAAAATCGCGATAATCGCGCTGAAAATTTGGTTTTTCTGAGCCGGGTAAACTATATTTGTGTTGAAAGTTTAGCTCAAGCAAAAAATCAGCCTAAAGCGGCTGTCTCAAAAGCTGGACAAATCGGCCAAAAGCAAGCTGAATCTCTTAACCCAAAGGGCTAGCTAAGTCCATAACCCAAGCGGCTGTCCCAAACCGCTCTCGCAGCCGGGAAAAAGACATTGCCGGGCTTCTCGCCGGTCGTCCACACTAAAATTCCACATTAAAATTCAAACCATGCGCTCCTGGAAATACCTGCTTGGGTTTAACGTTCCGCTGATGGTTTTTCTGGCCCTCTACCTGCCGGATGGCTGGTCTTTCTTAGGGCTGGCCTATGCCTTTGGCCTGGTGCCTCTGCTGGAAGTGCTGCTTCCTATTAGCCCGGCGAACCTCAGCACCATCGAAGAAGAAGCTGCTCGCAAGGATCCATTTTTTGACGCGTTGCTCTATGCCAACGTACCCATCCAATGGGGCCTGATGGGCTATTTTCTTTACCTGGTCGGCTTTGGTAATCTCAGCACGCTGGAATGGGTGGGCAAGACGTTGTCTATGGGCGTGGCCTGCGGAGCGCTGGGCATCAATGTTGCGCATGAACTCGGCCACCGGGTCAAATCGCTGGACCGCGCGTTGTCCAAGACCCTTTTGGCCTCTACGTTTTACATGCATTTTATTATCGAGCACAACCTGGGCCATCACCGCCACGTCAGCACGGATGACGATCCAGCTTCGGCAGAACGCGGGGTTACGCTGTACCAGTTTTTGCCCCGCAGTGTTTGGGGGGGCTATCGTTCCGCTTGGCACCTGGAGCGCGAGCGCCTCGCAGCCAAAGGCCTTAATTTTTGGTCACCGGACAACGAAATGATTCGCTTTACCCTGATTCAGGCGGCACTGATGCTAGTGGTTGTGCTGATCGCTGGAATTCCCGCTTTGCTCAGTTTTCTGTTGGCCTCCGCAGTGGGCATTGGGCTGCTCGAAACGGTGAACTACATCGAGCATTATGGTTTGCGCCGGGAGAAAAAAACCAGTGGGCGATACGAGCGCGTTATGCCGCACCACAGTTGGAATTCCAGTCACCCTTACGGCCGGCTCATGCTCTACGAACTGACCCGCCATTCAGATCACCACTACCTGGCCAGCCGCCCCTACCAGATCTTGCGGCACTTTGAGGACGCGCCACAAATGCCCGCTGGCTACCCGGCCATGGTCCTTCTGGCCACTGTGCCCCCGCTTTGGTTTTCGGTTATGAACCCCCGCGTAGACCGGGTAATGGCCGGATTGCAGGAATCATCAAGCTCCGATATGCAGCCCGCCTAAACCGAACGGCAACGAATTGCGGCTATCCTGTTGAACCTTACCTTTGCGGGGTGATAGTACTGGGCATAGCAGGTGGGTCGGGATGTGGGAAAACCACTTTTGTTCGCGCGCTTATGCACGCGCTGCCGGGCGAAAACATATCCGTCATTCCACAAGATGCGTACTACAAAGATTTAAGTGCGCTCTCACCACAAGAAAAGTTATCCTACAATTTTGATGACCCTGCAGCCATAGATTTTGATTTGTTGGTAGAGCATGTTTCCGCTCTTCGGCGCGGCCAGACAATTGAACAACCTATATATGATTTTTTATCATGCAGAAGGTTGGAAGAATCGGTTTCTGTTGTTCAGCAGCCTGTATTGATCTTGGAAGGCATCCTTGTGCTCACTCACGCCCCGCTTCGCGCGCTGCTGGACCTCAAACTGTTCATGCACCTGGCTGCTGATCAGCGGCTGGTGCAGATTGTGGAGCGCGACATCGCTGAGCGCGGGCGCAATACCGGCGAAGTGCTGCGGCGCTACCTGCAAACGGTTCGGCCCATGCACGAACGCTATGTGGAGCCCTCGCGTGAGTACGCCGATCTGATCATTCCGCACGGCGGGCATAATGCGGTAGCCACGTCGCTCATCAGCGAATTTGTGCGCCGTAAACTTCACGCCAAGTTGCCGACCTGACGGAAACATTTCCCCTGAAAATAAGTTTTATTACGGTGGAAAGAATGCCGTTCGCTGCGCTACTCTGCGGCGTATTCCAGTACGCGATCGCGGTGAGAGGAGCGTAGGTAGGTCTGCAAAATTCGCTGCACGTCCGGGTTGTCGGGCTGGTGCTTAACGCAGGAACGAATCAGCGCGGGATCTTCGCCAGTGAGCTCCGGCGCGAAGTAGCCAAATCCCAGATAATGCCCGTTTTCCACCGCGATAACCGAGCGCTCTTCTGGCTGACGGCCGCGGCCGATGATCATTAAATTGCCGAATTCTGCCCCAAATGATGCCAGCGCAGCGGCTGCGCGCTGGTTGTACAATTCCGGTAGTTCAGCCTCCTCGCAAGCACCGTCACAGGCGCCGGCCCGGCGGTCATAGCAAGGTCCTGTGACCGTTTGCAGGGAGCAAAGGCGAGGGCATAGGTTAAAATCGCTGCATTTGCGCTGCAGAAAATTGCGGGCGCTGAGCATGTCCGGGAAGGTGAGCAGGGCCGGCTGGCGACTGTTGGTTTTCAGGACTCCGAGGCGTTGATAGCCTTTTTGATCCAGGTAGTGGATCAGCCCGTAATTGGCCTGCCATTGTTTCTGCGCGGCGTTGAAAATGGGCTGATGACGCTTGATTTCAATGGATTCCAGCAAAAGCGCCACCAGTTCGCTGCCCGTTTCTTCAAAACTGAGGTCGTACACCAGGTGCCGCATCCGGGCTTCCGTGGGGTGGCGTTCTGCGGCCGCAAAGTGTGAAGCCACGCGACTGCGGATGTTCCGGGCCTTTCCCACGTAGATGACCTGCCCTTTTTCGTTGTGGAAATAGTACACTCCGGTGCGCTCGGGAAGCGCCAGAAAGCGGGCCTGAGGCACGTTTGGGGGAAGGTTGCGTTCCCCGGAGCCGTGTTTCAGTGTTTTGGCCAGGACGCCGCGCCGATCGTTGTCCACCAACATAGACAAGAGTAGGGCGGTTGCACGGGCGTCGCCATGGGCGCGGTGGCGGTCACTGATGGGGATGCCAAGGCGGTCGCAGAGTTTGCCGAGGCTGTAGGAGGGTAGGCCAGGAAAAATTTTCCGCGAGACTTGCACGGTGCACAGCCGGCGGCGCTGGAAGACTTGACCAATCCGTTCAAATTCGCGCCGCAGAAAGTGGTAATCGAACGCGGCATTGTGGGCGACAAAGATTTTGTCGTCGGTCCATGAGGCAATAGTCTCGGCCAGGTCGGCAAACGACGGGGCGTCTGCTACCAGGTCGTTGTCAATGCCAGTCAGGTTAGTGATAAAAGGGGGAATGTCCACGCCGGGGTTGACCAGACTTGACCATTCGCCGGTGATGGTTTCGCCGTCCGTCAGGTACACGGCCACTTCCGTGATCCGATCCTCCCCAAATCGGGAACCCGTGGTTTCGATGTCAACAACAGCGTACACTCGGTCGCAAAAGTACCCCGGTGCATTCCATTGAAAAAACAGAAAGAGTCCACCGGGGGCTTGTTGGAAAGTTTTGCACGCCACAGGGGGTTCTTAGCAGCGGTTGGGCTATTCCCGTTTGGTCAGGCTAACTTGGCCTGGTGAGCGGGACAGTTTGAAGGGGCAAAACACGATGAACCTCTCCTGCTATAGGCGCTATGAACCTGGTCCGAAAAACGGCACTTTTCTTTTACTCCCTTTGGGCCTATGGGGTCTTTTTTGCCGTGCTGGTGGCGGGGGCGGGGGGGTATGCCCTGCTGAGCCTGTTTACCGGCCGCAAGGGGCGGGAGCGAAGGCTTTTGTACGTCAACAACGAGGTGGCGGTTGTGTGGGGCGCGCTGTGTGGAGTCCGTTTTTCGATGGAGCACCAAACAGCGCTGGACCCCAACGGGGTGTACTTGTTCACGCCCAACCACGGTTCCACACTGGACATGCTGATTGGTTCGTTTGCATTTCGGCACGGCATGCGTTTTTTGGTCAAAAAGGAGCTGAAGCGCATACCGCTGCTGGGTTTCATGTTTTCACGCATTGCCGTTTTTGTGGACCGAAGCAACCCCGAAAGCCGCAAAAGCAGTCGGGAAATGATTAAAAAGCTGGCGGGGGAGGGGGTCTCGTTCTGCGTGTTTCCGGAAGGCACGCGCAACCGAGGTACAGAACCGCTGGGGCGTTTCTACGATGGGGCTTTTGATGCGGCGTTGTCGGCGGGTATTCCGGTGGTTCCGCTGGTGTTCATTGGCAGCAGAACGATGATGCCCATGGGCAGTAGCCTGCTTCGGCCAGGACAGATGAAAGCAGTTTACCTGACGCCGATTCCCACTGTGGGACTCGGAGCCGCAGATTTGCCAGCCCTGCGCGACCGTGTTTACAGGGCTATGCACAACGCCATTGTAGCCTCAGACCCCGAGTTTACAGGCCATCACTTGCTGGGGGAACCGGAAGCCCTTCGCCCGAAAACTGAAGAGATTTAGCCGC
>Ga0163154_10001414_pt1 | contig 37170 bp, 36 predicted proteins | sample OliLakLV19MP9P1_FD_148649 | JGI IMG/M metagenome (GOLD analysis project Ga0163154, IMG submission 148649) | Freshwater microbial mat bacterial communities from Lake Vanda, McMurdo Dry Valleys, Antarctica - Oligotrophic Lake LV.19.MP9.P1 | ecosystem: Environmental > Aquatic > Freshwater > Lake >... | reverse complement strand
GCTTAAATCCATGGATATCTATCAAAGGACTAACTAAATCAATCATTGGAAACTAGAAGAATAACCAAACCTCCACCCACAAGCTACTAAGCTTATGAACATAGGTATGGCGGAGAGAGTTGTTGTTGTTGTTTGAAATGTCGTTTGAAGGAAGTGATCGTATGAAACGAATCAAATCAATCATTGGACAAATCCAACAAAAACTCTCTCCTTTTTCCTGCAAAGTTCTTGTGATTACTTACCCAGTTAACGCCGCCAGATAAGTAACCCTAACTGGTCCCTCACTTCCTGAGCGAAGGGGAAAAAATCCAATTGGGTGATGACGAAGTTTATTAGCTGCACCTGATCACTTATTCTGGACCCATCAGCAAACTCATAGGTTCGCGTGTCGCCGCGAGTGGAGATTAAACACCCGGAGTGGTCTGTGCACAAGAACAGTGTTGGATTTCTTTGGGCACCAATCCATGTGCTCACGAGTGACCCGTAGGTCACTAAGCCGGGGGTGGTGGCCCCCTCGCCGAGAATGACAATTCCCGGCGTTGCCGTCGGCGTTGCCGTGGCGGTCGGCGTTGCCGTTGCCGTTGCCGTCGGCGGCGGCTGGGCCCCGTCTGCGGCGGCGACGCCGCCGAACGAGAAGGCGAACGAGAAGGCGAACGTGAAGCTGGGCGTGGGCGTCGGCGTGGGCGACGGCGTTGCCGTGGCGGTCGGCCTGCGCCCGTCGGCGGCGACGCCGCCGACGGTGATGGCCATGATGATGGCCATGATGATGATTTTCATTTTACTGTCTCCTATTTTACCCAAGCCGGATGCTTAGGTACTTCTAATGATCTGTTTTTATTCAAATCGCTGGAAGTACCTAAGCAATATAGCTTAGTGTATTATTTGAGTTTTCAAAACTGAAGGAATTGGGTCGTGTTACTATCTGTATGTATATAATCCTTCAATGCCTAAGCATCGAAATTTTGCAGGAAATTTTTAAAGAACCCCCTGACCTAAGTCAGAGATCTGAGCATGAAGACTTTCGCCATTCAACACTCATAACTAAGCTTGTCCTCAGTTATTAATATTGAATTATCTATGATTATTATATAGCAAATTGGAAGATTTGTCAATTACTATAGGCCGTGGATGCGAGTGGAATAAACATGACTGCATCCTTGCAACTACTTCGTGCTCATTAGTACATAGTCACTTGAAGAGAAACTAATGTCATAACCCTTGCTCTTGAGGTACTGCACTAAAGGATCAGTTGCATTCACCACCTCATCCGAGGCTAGCTTGGAGTTATAAATATATTTAACCCAGTAAGCATTTGCCTCTACAGAACCCTTCATCCTGTACGAGTAGAGCAGACAGTATTTCTCCGATTTTGGCAGATCTTGACTATCGAACAGAGCAGCATAGTTCTCGTCATTAGGATTCTGGATCAGTTCAAACAGGTTTTTCCTGGACTCCAAGCCCATGTATTGAGCGTTAGCAGTTTCAAAACTAGTCCCTTGAACCACCACCAACTGCGTATAAGGATCTGAAATAACTAGACACTTAGTATCAATACCATTTAATACCCCAACTAGCTCTGTATCCCTACCTACTAGCGCAGAAACCTGGCCGTTGCCTTGATCATAGAAAGATAGATAGATGCCGTAGTTTACATAGCCAAATAGTCCAATTGCTATGATGAGCATGAGACTCGCCGATATCTTAGCCAGAGGCTGCTTAAACTTCATAAGATAACTGACAATTATTATTCCCATATAAAAGCCCATGCCAATCAGAAATTTACCAGCGTAGGTAGGCGCCAGAAAGTAGATCAAGGTAGCAATATATGCCGCACTAAGAGCCCAGAGCAGTTCTTTGGACATCTTTTTCGCTTTGAAATGATAGAATAGCGCTGGAAGCATCAACACTGAAGCGAATCCTAATAATCCTACATACTGCCACAAGTTGTCTGGGAAGTACGGATTAGTCTGATTGCCTAACAGATCAGTTGCATCAACCTGAAAATTCCTCTCGATACTAAATCCGGATAGGTTCAAAAATATCACAAATATGATTAATATCGACGGTACCCAAATCCAAGAGCTGATAAACTTCACTGTAATTTTTTCTATAATTCCTTCTCTGCTTGAATACTTAGCTATTAGCCAAAATAGACCCAATTGTATAGCCAAGAAAGGCCCTATCACAAAGTGAGTTGTCACAAGTAATGCACCACCCAAAAATACTTTAGCTATCGTCAGTTTATGGCTACTAAGCATTTGCAAGTAAAGGAGAAATACAAATGTCTGAGGTAAAAAGAGCTGGCTAGTATAGGCTTGATTCTCAAATACTAGTATCCCTATTGTCACGATAATTATCGACCAGAAGGATTTCCCTGTGGCTTTAAGGGCAACTTTAAACATAGCTGCAGCCATGGCTAATGGAAAGATTATATCCAGAATATATGCCATTTTTGCGTATTCAACCCCTGATCCTTGCACCATCACAGCATAAATGGTGTGGAAGAATGCGGTATAGCCACGTTGCAAAAATAGATTGGAGCAAGCGACCGGTTCCAGACACAAGTGCTCATTTACTGCCATTTGGTTCACTACTGCCTTGTGCTGTAGGTAGTCTAAAGCCACGACTGAGTCTAGTTGTCGCAACGGCAGGAATACGAATACTAGATATAACGCCAGTGGTATTAGCAGTAAGCCGACTAATTTCAAATATCTTGCCAAAGAATTTTTAGCAGTTGTTAACACCAAAAGCACAAGCATATAGTGCCAATAGCAGATTATGAATATGCCGATATAGTTTGCCACTTGGGAGTAATCAAATATTGGAACACTTTTCGACACAATCCAGTTAAATAAATAGATAAGTGGGTAAATGAGAAATAAAAGAGCTGATGTTGTACCAAAGTATTCCACCCTAAAAAACACCTTGGCTATAATACTTGGCAGACTAAACACGATTACTAGAAAGTATGCTGCAAAGATATATTCACCTGCGGCACCTAAATTTATCCCTGGTGCAGGCCCTAAAAGCCTGTAGCCAAGCATCAAGACAAAAATAGTCAATTGTATAAATGTAAGTGCGATTTTCACTGGCAATCTATAGTCATATTAAACTCAACCGTCATCTGTTGGGCGTAATCAATTTCGATCAATACCGCTCTTGGGATAGAATCTGTAGTAGTAAATTTAATTTTTTGCTGGTCGCTGCCTGAAAGCTCACTCATAAGCAGATCACACCCGCCTGTACTAAAACTGGCTTTTGCGAAGCCAGGCTCACTTCCTTCCGCACTAAACTTAAGTATGTCTGTCGTCGAGCCTAGAACAATCCAATACCCAAGTTTATCTGTCAGTTTTTGAGACTGCTGCAACTTATAGCTAAATTTTATATTTTTAGCATCTATCCTCTGCATTATTGCAGTTCTAGATATCGCATGGCCTTCATCTTTATTCTTCTCGGGTATAGTTTGTGTATAAACACTATTTGACCAGCCAAAATCTATCCCGGCGCTACTTTCTTGGAAACTGTCACTACTGGAAAAAGGTTTCAAGTCTTTGCCTCCTACGAAAATATCGTCAATAGCTCTTATACTTATATATTTGTCAGCTCCTGGAATATCAATAATTTGCGAGTTATTTATGAATGCCAATGTGAATGGCACAAATGTATGCCCCCTCCAGAAATATATTAGCGTCAATACCAACACCAACGAAGCTGTTAGGACAAGAAAGGTGGAATTTAATAGTATCTTTTTCATACTGACTTCCTAGACTTATAAACCAATTTATTGAGCACCAAGTAACTAAAGATAGGCATTGTCAGTAGTTGGACTAGTTTGGCAAATTGTACATCCCCTAGTATGCTGACCAGCGAGACTAAAGATACATTGGCTGTGATAAATATTACTATATTTGCCAGGATGTATTTGATTAGTTCCTTACCTAATCTTTGAGAAGAACCAAAAGTGAATAATCGATGCGCTGTGTAATTAAATCCCAACATAAATGGCAGCTTTAGGTTTTCTGCCAATAGATAATTACCGGACAACAAGAAGATAGCCGTAAAGACTAAGTAATCAATTAGACTAGTGGCTATCCCCACAAAGGCGTAACGAACAAGTTTTGTCTGTATCTGCTTGGTCGACATAATCTGCTTCATTGCAATTGTAGACTATATTTACTCAGAAAGCAATACTATAGGATATAGCTTACTGTCTTTGATCTCTTCACTTATGAACAGCTTGATCTGATGGCTAGTCTACTAATGTAGAATATCTCAATTATAAACTTGATTTTGTGTACCTATCTCCTTCCAACCTCTTGGTTCTAACTTGTACTTGATATTCAGTGGAGATATATTATAATCCGTTATGGCACTATCTATAGAAACTATACAATCTCTTTTTGAAGCTGACGATGCTCAACTCAGTTCTATTGGGCGAGATCTAATTGCTGAAGTCTCGGCTCCTCCCGCCCCTATTATTCAAGTTGTGTCCGCAATGATAGATGCACGAAAAAACGGTGCTGACAATGAAGTTATGAATGATTTACACGGTGCCTATCTAGATTGTGCAGAATTGACCACACACGGTAAAATAAATTACATTTCCATGGTTCATGATCTACTCAAAGTGAGAGCTCCTCAACATGCTGCTAGAAAAGAGGAGCTTTTGAGTAATGGCCCAATTTTAACCACGCGCCTGCGGGATGAGTCATTTGCTATGCTTACAAGTGCTGTGAGCCAGGCTGATGGTGTCACTTCTCGCACACTTAACAACCTCATCAGAAGAATACGCTTAAATGGCGATAGAACTGTGTCCGGATTTTTGTCGGCAGGCTATGATGTATTACTCAAAAAAGGAAATCCCCCTGAGCCAGCAGTGTTAGAAGTAATGCTGGACGTGATCTTCACCCAAGGAGACTTGGTGAATGATCAGCCAGTGCGCGGCTTGGGGTGGGAAGTAGATTTGCTGATGTGCATGGGAATGGGATTACCAGCCAACTTTTCATTTAGCGAGATCAAGGCTCGGCAGCTACGAGCTCAAAAGGCAAGTGTCGTTGAGGATGCGATCAATGCTGTCAAAATGCAAATGATTTTGGCACAGTACCTAGGCAGCGCCTTTTTGGACCTTAACCATCCGTATCATGAACAAGCGGCCGAGCGTATCTTGAAGCTTGCCAACAGAATTGCCCCTGTGCATAATATAGAGAACGCTGCCAGGCTGGTAGCGTTTACATTAGAGATCAATGATACATACCGAGGTGGGCCGGGGTATGTAGGCAATATACTAGCCAACCTGCGCACAGCACATAGCTTTGATAATACTGCGGGGGAGCCCTTGACCCTGGCTGACTTAACCGAAAAATTACTAGAACTTGGCCAAGTACCCAGGCGCTCAGCTGACGGGGTTATCATTAGCAACTATGACAGCGTCTATCCAAGACTAGTCCCTGCAAACTATAGACGTCTAGAAAGCGAGGCTTATCCCATTGGATCCAATCATTTAATTGAGCTCGCAGAACTAGTCTATGAAATACTTGTAGATGTGAACGTTAAAAATGTCTCCTCGCCGGATGATCTCGGTCCTACTGCGATAGATTTGCTCAATAAACAGTTTAGATATGATGGAAAAGTGAGAATCGCGAAAGTACTTTCGGCTATTAGCCAAGATGGAGATACACTAACCCTGCGTGTTTATTTCAATGATCCAGACTTTAAGCGCGAAACGGATGGCAAAGAGTTCTATTTACCTGAAGATCCCCTAGAACCAGGTATAGTATTAGATATGGATCACACCAGAGCTTTGACTTATCAAGTACATTTGACTAATCAGATGTTGGGCAGCAACATATTTGGTGGTCATAGTGTTCCCTACGAGGGTTTTGGAGCAACTTACAACTTCATGGTCGATCTGACAAGATCTATACTACTTGCGCGCTTGGGAGATCTAGAGGAGGTTGATACCGAGTTACCTAACACTACATTACCTCAGACAGATTCTCTTGCAATCAGCTCAATAATTTACCCGCCAAAAAAAACCGGCTTGTGGCAGGATCTAACTCCAGAGTTGTTTACTAAATTTAAGTCAAGGATTGCCAGACTAGAAGGATCAATCCAAATGATCCGAAATGGCGACTTAAATACTCTCCAGAATGATGCCTTAGTTAGAATTAGCTTGCGAGGTAACGTAGGTAATGGCACATCAATGTATAGGGCTCGTATCGGAAAGCAGCATAGAGCAGTGTTTACCTTCGATCCTGTTACTAAACAATTGAGCCTGTTGGAAATTCTGACTAAGTCTCAATTTATGCAGAAGTATGACAAATTAAGATAGTAGAGCATATTTGGCCTGGGAGCGTAAATATCAATTACTAAGCTTTGATCAAGATCTCATAAATTATTATGATGTTATAATTACCTGATAATTCGCATTAATTGGCGAGATTTTCGACTTAAATTTACCTAGGCTCTTAAAATTAATGGAACCGCAAGTATCGATTGGCTACATTGCGCCGCTATTTCAATTGGCATTCAACCTTTTGGTCGTTTTCTATCGATTGCTAGGCGAAAACCTGGGTTTGGCAATTATAGTATTCACATTATTTGTGAGGTTTTTGACTCTGCCATTTGCAATCAGACAAGTGCGCTCAGCCAAGAAAAATCAAGAATTCCAGTCCAAATATAAAGAGGTCCAGTCCAAACATAAAGAAGATCGTGATACTCAGATGAAAGAGTTGGGTAAGCTACAAGCAGAATATCTCCCAGGTCAACTGGGTGGCTGCTTGCCAATGATTCTCAACATTCTCTTTTTCTTCCAAGTATTTTTTGTGATTAACAACATCCTGCCCCACTCCGGTGTTGCAGCGGATTTTGGGACGAAAGTTTTCAACAGCATTAATTATTCTTTCGTGCCGGATTTCAGTGATGGCTATGTGATCAACACTGACTTCATTGGAATTAACTTGGGCAAATCCGCCTCAGGCATTGGTTTAGGCAATCTCGCAGAAGTCTGGCCTTATCTGGTCTTGATCATATTAGTAGGAATTACCACGTTTATCTCCGGACGCGTCACAGCTGGAATGTCACTGGTGCCAAAGTTTGGCAAGGGTCAGTCATCTGGTTCAGGCAAGGGTAAAGATAAGAGCAAGGATAAACAAGACCTAGCCGAAAAGGCCAAGCGCCTGAAACTAAGTGAGCGCGAGCGTAAGCAATTACGCAAGGAAAAGAGTTTGAGTAAGGATGCTGACGAAGTGGTCTCGAGCAAGGACAAGGACGCGGATAAGCCTGTGAAATTGGAAACGAAAGAACGAGCAAGTAGCAAAGATCATGACCACAAAGATGTGAAGAAACCGGAAGATCTGGACTTTAGCAGTGCCATGCAGCAGTCTTCACAGCAAATGTTGTACATTTTGCCGATCATACAGATGCTGATTAGTTTTGCTTTCCCAGCTGGATTGTCTCTTTATTCGACTGTTAGTGGTGGTTTTGCTATAATCCAACAGTTAATTGTCCATCGCGACAAGGTCGCTGACTTTATCAAGAACCAACGTGCTAAGTACTTTGCTAAAAATTAAACCTAAAGAATTAAATCCAGAAATTAAATCTAGTATAGATTATGAAACTATCAGAAATTGATTCAGCACAACTAACCGGCGAGATTGAGAAGGTTTTGGGAGCAATCACCGATTTTCTTGGAATTGAATTGCAGTACGATTACGAGATTGATGCTTATGAACATAAGGATGGCACTGAGCGCGAACTACTGAAGATCAAACTGACTGGCAATAACGACTCACTATTGATCGGTTACCATGGCAAAACTCTAGAATCATTGCAACACCTAGTTAGTCTGGGATTGTCTACTGCTTTCAAACAAGTAGTCCGAGTAGTGATTGATATTGGCAATTACCGTGACAAGCGCACAAGTACCTTAGAAGGCTTGGCTCGCCGTGCGGGCCAGCAGGTTGAGGAGAGTGGTCAGGAAATGGAGTTAGAACCAATGAACGCGTCCGATCGTAGAATTATTCACAATGTGCTAATGAGTGAAGGCAAAGTCATTACTGAAAGTGCTGGCGAAGGCCGGGACAGAAGAGTGGTGGTCAAGCCAAAAATATAGTTTTAGTCAGCTAGCAATTTTCAAATTGCTAGCTAATGTTGTATAATTGGCTCTGTTTTCCGGTGTCACACAAACCGCTAATATTTGTTAATTTAGTAAAATCTTTGTTATGGCAAGCCTAGTAGCACAAATCCGCGAGATTACTGGTAAAAAAACTAAGAACGTTAGAATCGCTGGTTTGGTTCCAGCTGCTGCTTACGGACCTAAACAAAGTTCTGAAACAATTCAATTCGATTCAAAAGAATTTATCCGTGTTTACAAAGACGTCGGCCATAGTAAATTGGTTGATATTGAGCTAAATGGCAAGCTTATCAAAGGATTGATCAAAGAAGTGCAAATTCATCCAGTCACCCGCAAATTAGTGCATGTGTCTTTGTACGTAGTAGATATGGAAACTGAAATCGAAGCCGAAGTTCCTCTAGAAATTACAGGACTTGCTCCTGCTGTGAAAAATAACCTAGGATTCTTAGAGGTTCCTGCAAATTCTGTCACTATCAGGTGTTTGCCAGGCAAATTACCTGCGAAATTTGAGATTAATATCGACAAACTTGCACAAGTTGGTGACGCCATCACCGTTAGTGACCTGCACCTCGAAGAGGGTGTGACAGTTATGATGGATGATCCAGCCAAGACTAAACTAGCTTTTATTGCTCCTCCTCAAAAGATTGAGGAAGAGAAACAAACTGTTGCTGCTGAAGGTGAAGTTGCTGCTGAGGGCGCAGAAGGCGCAACCAGTGGAGACGCCGCCAGCACTACAGCTGCTGAGTAAACTCCCGGGTCACTCAGTTCTGGTAAGCATTTAGCTTATCCTGCGGGTTTGTAGGCCTAGTGGTTTCTAGACTTTGATAAGAAAGTAGTTTGAATTGTCCGTTGCTTAATTGCCAAATCTGTTCAATATCTAGGTCAGTTTTATCAATAGTATCTGGTCCAGAAGGGGCTCTGCTTAACTGCCTCTCTTCGGAAATATTGACTATATAGGCTGAGTATACTAGATCACTTTTTTTAATACTTTCCACATTAAACTTTGTAGTACCAACTTTACGACTATTGCTCTGAAATAATAAGCATAATGGCAATGTATTTGCTTGCAGATTTTCTGCAAATAAAAAATCATAAGTTTTTTTGCTGACTGGATCAGTAGGAATCACTACAAATTGTTTGACCTGCTCACAATTCTCTGCTATCTGTGCTTCATAATATTGATTAATTCTATTGGTGAGTTGTAGTTGTATGTTCAGTTCTGACTCAATTGTTGACGTTGCTAATTGCTTATTTGAATCATCAGCAGCAGTGTGAATCCCGGGATCTAAATTAATTGCATCAGTAATCAGCTCAGGGGCAGTATTTATTGGAAGTGACGCCAAGTCTATATTCCCCATAAGTGGAGGGTTATTCTGGGTTCGTAACACTAAGAATGCGACTACGCCGATTGCCCCAATAAATAAGAAGGCTCCAAAAGTGAACAATATAGTTTTTTGAAAATTTTCCTGGGTCATGGATTAATTATAATCTAAAAATTGCTACATTATTATATGGGCAATTTTAAACCAGATATCGACCTGTTGCAAAATAGACTCAGCGCAGTGGCATTACCTGAAGACCTGAAACTACGTTTACAAAGGATGCTGGACCGACTGAAAGCGGTGGATAATGCTGGGGGACAGACTTTGGAAGAGCTCGAAAATATTAGCAAGTACATTGGTTGGGCCACGTTGATACCTTTTGGAGTCTACAGCGAGGATAATCTGGACCTGCAGCACGCTAAGCAGATGCTGGACTCTGGCCACTATGGCTTGCAAGCAGTCAAAGAAAATATTCTCGAATTTATCGCCAGTCAGAATTTGCTCAAAACTCGCAGGTTGTTAAATTCCAGTACCGGTGGCCCTGGTGCTAATTCTGGTGCTAATTCTGGTGCAATCGCTCCGACCAGTGCTATGCCAGTGCCGCAGATAGTCCCTACCCATTTGAATACAAATGTCCGTAGCGGCACTCCAATTCTCTGTTTTGTCGGTGTCCAAGGTATTGGCAAGACTACGATGGCCAAATCTATCGCAAATACAATGGGTCGTGGCTTTCAGCGGATTGCGCTCGGAGCGTTTGCCAATGTTAATGAATTGCGAGGCGCAAGCCGCACTGACGCTGGCGCAGAACCTGGGCAGATTACCAAGGCATTGATGCGCTCCAGAAGTATGAATCCCGTGATTCTACTAGACGAGATCGATAAAGTCAGCGACAGCACTGGTTTGCGAGTGGATATTATGGCGGCACTATTGGAAGTCCTAGATCCTGAGCAAAATAAAGAATTCGTCGACCGATATCTAGATTATCCTTTAGACCTTTCACAAGTATTATTCATCACAACTGCCAACAATCTAGGTAGTATAAGCGCTGCCCTACTCGATCGTCTGGAGATAATTCGTTTTTCCAGTTACACAGATGAAGAAAAACAGCATATAGCTCGAGATTACCTTCTCCCTAAAGTCAGAGCAATTAGCGGTATCCAGCCTCAACAGCTAGAGTTTGCTGACACAGTCTGGACTTTATTGATCAGGCCACTGGGCTTTGATCCAGGAATCAGACAGCTAGAAAGAAATCTATTACAATTGTGTCGTAAAGTCGCCAAACTAATTGTGGAGGGACAAGCAACCAAAATAGTCCTTACTCCGCAGAATTTTAGGCAATTCTTTCCAGAAGAAATTGCTGTATTCAGCTAAAGTCTGGCCAGTACAACTAGAGTGTAACTAGGAGGCGCCTACTCTCGTAACATCAACCACTTCTCAGCGTCTAACGCAGCTTTGCAGCCATCAGCAGCAGCAGTGATTGCTTGTCGGTATCGATGGTCTTCCACGTCACCTGCAATAAACACTCCAGGAATTTTGCTCATAGTGTGGTATTCAATCTCAGTACCTGCAACGGCTCTAACTGTTGGAATGGCGTAACCATTGGCATCTACATCAATAAATCTTGCGAATAATTCTGTCTCTGGAATATAACCGATTCCCAGAAACAGACCATCTACAGCTAGCGTCTTCACTTCCTTAGTGCTCACGTTTTCAATCTTCAAGCCGCCAACTTTGCCCTGAGCCCGCAATGGTAGATTTAGATTGGATTGATTGTTCTCATCATCCAAGGAGTGGCCCTCGGCAGTTTCATGCCCTAGCACAGCTCGAATCTCGGTGCTTAAAATGAACTCGATCTTGGAATTAGTCCGGGCTCGCTCCTGCATAATTTTGCTCGCTCGTAATTCATCACGGCGGTGAATCAAATACACTTTACTGGCAAAGCGAGTCAAGAAAGTAGCCTCTTCCATTGCGCTGTCACCACCGCCTACTACCGCGACTACTTTATCTCGATAAAAAGCACCGTCACAGGTGGCGCAACTAGAGATACCCTTACCCCAATACTCAGCTTCACCTGGTATATCTAACATCCGAGGCCTAGCTCCACTGGCAACAATCACTGACTTAGCTAAATATTCTTTAGGCTGAGCTTTGTTGCCAGCATAAACTTTTTGTGGCCCTTCAGGACTTAACTCCACTCTCAGGACATCCTGATAGATGATATTGGCGCCAAATCTTTTGGCCTGTTTCACCATGCTGTTGATCAAACTAGGACCCAAGATTCCTTCTGGAAAACCTGGGTAATTTTCAACTTCGGTGGTATTCATTAACTGGCCTCCCCATTTTTGACCAGCAAAAATAGTAGGGGTAAGATTTGCCCTGGCAGAATAAATACCTGCAGTCAAACCCGCTGGTCCGGAACCAATAATAATTAGCTCTAATATTTCTGAGGTGTTAGTTTCCATACTAAATATTGTATATGTTAATTTGCGTACACTAAAATATAACATCCTCTGCAGTCTAATTTCTACGAAATTCCGATACTATGGCACGGGATCATAGCCACCCCGAGCCATTGGATGGCAGCGACTTATACGCTTAATACCTAAAATAGTACCTTTAAATATCCCATATTTATCGATTGCTTGATAAGCGTACTCAGAACAGCTGGGATGGTATATGCAGACCCGGTATTTCTCAGGTTGCGCCCAGAAACTGTGATCAAAAGACAGTAGTTTTTGGTAAATTCGAATCACTAATTTTGCTAAAAACTTCATATTTACAATTTAATATTTAGGAACCTTATACTAACCGAAAAGTTTATCCACATTAGTTGTACAATTTTAGCAAACCTGCTCAAACTAACCTAGTTATCAGGTTTCGAACAAACTGCTACTACATTTGCGCCAGCCCTTAGAGAAAGAGTATGCTTAAATTGTACGCGAACTAGACTTTGACACTACGAGCCAACCAAGTTCCAGTAAGCAATTTATTGCTGACATTTGCGATAGTTTTGGTTGACTCGTAGTTGTCACACCTCCCAGTCAGTAGTTGACGCAAGACTAGGTATCTTGTGATTTCCAGTTAATACGGTTTCTAACCGTTTACTTGTACATAATTATTATTTGATTTTGGCACTTGTGCTATATAAATACTAAGTCATTTTGTGGTTAACTTAAATTAATTACTCAAGAATAGCGTCCTTAGGTTAAAATTAAATTAACAAGTGCTTAGCTACCTCTAACTATTTTTTATGTTCCCAAATTGATCATGAATAGCACTGCTAACAAACTAAATAGTAAGGAGCTTTGGAAACTAGCGTTAGCGCAGTTGGAAGTGAAAATCGACAGTACCGTCAACTTCAAAACCTGGCTTGCTGATACCCGTTTGCTTGAGCTGACCAGCGAAAAGGCTATTATTGGGACAAAAAATGTCTACGCGGCTGAATGGATTCAAAAGAAGTACCATCAACATATCAAAGATACTGTGCGCTATATCACTGGCGACGATATAAAGGTCGAATACCAAGTTAGCAGTGACTTGGCCAATCTTGACGGAGTGGCTACAGTCAAAGTTAATCCTGAGCGACAAGTCCCCAACCCCTCACTACTCGAGTTGAGTAATGGCATCGCTGCTGACATGCAAACTGCCCTAACTCGTAGCGGTATCAATCTAAAATATAATTTTGAGAGTTTTGTTGTCGGTGAATCCAATCGCATGGCTCACGCCGCTGCCATTGCTGTAGCTGAAAACCCAGGCCAAGTGTATAACCCTTACTTTGTCTATGGCCCCAGTGGTTTGGGCAAAACTCACTTAGCCAATGCGATTGCTAGGCGGATTATCGAGAAGGGTCAGAGTAAAAAAATCGTATATGTCAGCGCAGAAGGATTTATGAACGAAATGGTAGCAGCGATCCGTTCCGGCAAAAACGCTAAATTTCGGGAAAAATACCGCGAGCAAATTGATTTGCTGATCATTGATGATATCCAGTTCATCTCGGAGTGGGACAAAACCAAAGTAGAATTGTTCAATACCATCAATTCCCTACAAACTGCCGGTAAGCAAATCATTATCATTTCCGATCGCACCCCGGATGAGCTGGAAAAACTCCCGGCCAGGCTATTGTCGAGATTCCAAGGTGGAATTGTGGTAGATGTTGGCCGCCCAGATTATGAATTACGTTTGGCAATTTTGGATCGTAAGGCCAAAAGCCTTGGTGCTACGATCGAAGATGAATTCTTACAACTAATTGCCAAGCATATTACTGACAATATTCGTGAATTGGAAGGCGCCCTGCAAAAGTTGATTCTCTTGAAAAATATTAGTGTCAATCATCCCTTAACGCTTGATGATCTGGCTCGTAATCTAGGTAAGGACCCCTTTAGTAAACGCAAAAAGATCACTGTTCCACAAATTCTCAAAACAGTGGCAGCTGAGTTTGATATTAATTCTAAAGAAATAAAAGGCAGTAGGCGCACGGCAGAAATAGCTATGGCTAGGCAGGTTTGCATGTATATTCTGCGCAACGAATTCAACTACAAACTAGAAGAAATTGCCAGACTGCTAAATCGTAAGGATCACACAACCGTGATGCATGGCATAGATAAGGTAGCTTCGCTGCGCATGTCTGACGAGAGTTTTCGTAAGCAGCTGCTGAAAATCATTGATAATCTAGAGAATTAATTAACTTAACCTGATTTATGGGATAATTATCCCGTAGTTATCCACAGTGAGTTTGAACCGAAAGTCTGGAAGAGTCTTAAAGTGCAGTTTATGTAGATATTCAAAATCGACCCGAAAGTCGCGAAAGTCTACACAAATACACACTACCTAGTTATTATACTAATTTATTATAATTAAATAGAATGAAAGTCTCAGTAACTCAGGAGAATTTAGCAAAAGCACTCAACCAGATCCTGCGCGCTACCATTCAAAAGCCCAATGTCCCAGTACTGGCAAACGTTCTCATCAGTACCGACAAAGGCAAACTCAATTTCGCCGCCACCAACTTGGATATCTCTGTAAGCACTTGGATAGGAGGCGACGTGGCCGAGGATGGGGACATTACTGTGAACGCGAGATTATTGACAGAATTCGTCAGCCAATTGAAAGAAAGTCGCATTGAGCTACTGCAGAGCGGTCAGACGCTTGAGGTTAAGTCTGTGGATAACCGTGCGCAGTTATACATAATCCCAGCCGATGATTTCCCTACCCTGCCGGTGACTGAAAAAGAGCCTGATATTGTGCTGAACGCTTTGGATTTCCGCGACGCAGTCACCAAGACCTGTTTTGCTGCTTCTTTGGACCAAACCAGACCGGTATTAACTGGGATTTTGCTGGAATCAACTCAGCGCAAAGCTGCGTTAGTTGGGGTCGACGGGTTTAGATTGTCCAAGAAGACTTTGAAATTGGAAAAAGGCTCTGAAGAAGACTTAAAAATTGTAATCCCTGCAAAATCTATGCTGGAATTGGCTAAATTGATTTCAGACGCTGCCGAAGCCACTGACACCCTAAATATTTTCTGGATGCCTCAAAAAAACCAGGTGTTGTTCAAATTCAACGAAGTAGCCATGACTACCAGAGTGATTGAAGGTGAATTCCCCGATTATCAGCAGATTATTCCAAGCGAGCGTGTAGTCAGGGCAAAAATCAAAACCACAGAACTAGCTACTGGCGTCAAGATCGTGTCTATTTTTGCCCGCAGTGTGATCGGCAATAAAGCCTTTTTCAAGCTTAAAGCCGCGGATCATAAACTAATGATGTCTACCAATGTTTTGGATTTAGGCAATAATGAAAGTCAGGTCAATTTGGTAGATATCGAGGGCGATGACTACGAAACAGCCTTTAACGCCAAATTTCTGGGTGATTTGACCAACGCGGTGACTGGCGAGGAAATTATCTTCGAATCCAATGGAGTCAGCGCGCCCGGGCTTTTCAAAGATAGCGATGATGAAGATTTTCTGCATGTAATTATGCCAATGCGGCTCGATTAAAGCTAAAATAGATAATGGCCAAATTCGCATCAAAATTAACACCCAATTTTATCGGGGTGCTACCCAATTTTACAGTTGAGGAGTATTTTCGGGCTATCAGCTTGCTGAAAAATGGTCAGTTAAGCGCTGCTGAAGAAACTAGGTATATTGAGGAATTTACTAAAGGACTGGAAGCGTTGTGGGCCAACAAATCTCAGGTAATACTGCTCGATAGTGCGCGCTCTGCGTTTTATTTTCTACTACAGCAACTCAATCTGGCAAGCGGTTCTGAAGTAGTTATCACTAGCTTCACCTGTGTCGTAATAGTGAACCCGATTCTTTGGTCTGGTCTCAAGCCAGTATATGTGGATATTGAGTCACAGAACTTCAATACCACTGTCAGTAGTATCATTGCGGGGATAACTGACAAAACCAAGTTAATTTTAGTCCAACATACTTTCGGGCTAGCTTTTCCTGTGAAGGAATTGCAGGTTAAACTGCAGGAAATGGGACGCAGCGATATTATCATTGTGGAGGATTTGGCGCATGCTTTGGGACAAGGCGAGCTTGGCGGTCAAGGCGATTTTAGTGTAATTTCCTTTGGAATCGAAAAAGCTATCTCTACAGTGCGTGGAGGAGCTTTGCTAATCAATCCCACCTTCAAAGATCGCGATAATTCTGCTGTGGTATTAGGCAAATTACAGCAGAGCTATAGTGAATTAGAGTTTGTTTCTTATGAGCAAGAGCGCAGACTTCTACTCAATGTGGCATTCTGGCGGATAACTCTTCCTGTGTATTATTGGGGCTTGGGAAAGTTCACGCTTGGTAGGCTTTTCACATTCTTGGGACATAAATTGGGCCTACTAGGCATTGCGATAGGACCTGACGAATACGCCGGTGGGAAAGCTAAGAATCCTCCAGGCAAGCTGCGCGGTAAGCTAGCGGCTTTAGGGATATTACAATTAAGAAAACTGCTCAGCCTCAATACCCATAGGCGCAATGTTGCGCATGAATATGCCAAAGGTCTGGCTGATACTCGCTTTGCCCAGAATGCTGAGCAAAAATTCCTGGCGGAGATTTTTGCTAAAAATCAGCCACATGGTTTTCTACGCTATCCGCTAATGCTTGATAATCGCAGTCAGCGCGCGTCACTGCTGGCCAAGGCTCGTACCCAGAGATTAGTCTTGGGTGATTGGTATCGCACTATGTTTTATACTAAGCCAGAATTTTTAGGTAATTTAGGCTATAAATCAGGTCAGTGCCCCATTACTGAGGATGTTAGTGAGCGCATTATCAATCTACCTACTAGCATTAACACTACTCCAGAACATATAATCAGGATAATTAAATTGCTAGAAACAGTCTAAGCATGTCCAAACAATCAAATTTGCAAATTTACGACACATTAAGCAGAAGCCAGCGAGATTTTATCCCGCTTAAAGCACCCTTTGTGGGCTTCTATCATTGTGGACCGACCGTTTACTGGGTGCAGCATATTGGCAATCTTAGAGGGATGACAATGGGCGACTTGATCAGACGTAGTTTGCAATACTTTGACTACCAAGTGAAATATGTGCGCAACTATACCGACGTAGGCCATTTGACAGGTGATAATATTGGCGATGCTGATACTGGCGAAGATCGCATGGAAAAGGGTGCTAAGAGGGAAAATACTACACCTGACGCTATTGCTGCCAAGTATATCAGGCTGTTTGAAAATGACATTGCTGCTATTAACTTATTGCCAGCTGATGCCAAACCCCAAGCTACTGCTTACGTTGAGCAAATGCAGCAAATGGTGCAAGCGCTTATTGAGAAGGGATTTGCCTATACCACCGCCAAGGCGGTGTATTTCGATGTCAGCAAAGCGCGTGACTACACCGCGTTAAGTGGTCAGAAACTGGATTTGAATTTGCAAGGTGCAGGTAAAGGTGATGTCAGCGACCCAGAAAAGTTGCACCCTCAGGACTTCGCTCTCTGGTTTTTTAAAACCGGCGTGCATCATAACGCTTTGCAGACCTGGGAATCTCCCTTTGTATCAGCAGAAGTCCAAAATGGTCGCGGTTTCCCAGGTTGGCACATCGAATGTTCAGCCATGGCCAAGGCGGAACTTGCTGAGACTATAGATATCCATATGGGCGGCGTGGAGCATATTTCCATACATCACACCAATGAAATTGCCCAAAGTGAAGGCGCCAACGGCGTGAAATATGTGAATTATTGGTTACATAACGAGCATCTCTTGGTGAATGGTAAAAAGATGTCTAAATCTGAAGGCACAAGCTATGAATTGGCGGACATAATTGCTCGTGGTTACGATCCTCTGGTTTTGAGATACTTCTTCCTAAATGCGCATTACAGATCGAAACAGAACTTCACTTGGGAGGGATTAACAGCAGCAAAGACTGCCCTCACAAAATTACGCACACATATTACTAATTGGCAGGCTGGGAACTTAACTCTAGCTGGTGTTTCCGGCGAAATCTTGGCTGCTTGGCAGGTTAGATTTCGGCAGGCACTAGCCAATGATTTCAATATTCCTGAGGCTTTAGCAGTAACTTGGGAGTTGGTCAAGGCAGATGAGCCCGCGCCAAATAAATATGCGACAATTTTAGACTTTGATCGAGTATTGGGTCTAGGCCTGATTAAAGATGCCAACCCAAAAAACAATCACAGCAGTGAAATTATTGCAGAGATTGAAATTCTGATCAGCAAGCGCAATCAAGCTAGAGGACTGAAAGACTTCGCGGCTGCAGATAAATACAGAGATGAATTATTGCAGAAGTATAAAGTGACAATTATCGATAATCCCACTGGTACTACCTGGGTAGTTAATAATTGAGCTGGAATCTAGTCAGCACTAACGTCCAAGACCTTAAAAATATCACCTTTGTGCGTGAGTGCCTGGGCGTAAACTCTGTCGGAGGTATCACCTACACCACCAAAATTGAGCAAAGACTGACCTTTGGGATTGAAGACAATTTCGTAATCACATGGATCAGCTAGATCGGCATTGATCCCAATTCCATCCTTCAACATTCCGTAGACTTTATTAATCTTACTTAGATAACCAGCATTTTTGCGCAGATTAGGAATTGGCGACTGGCTTCTGATCCCAATTACACTTTCTACACCATAGGTTTTCAGATAACTTGTGGAATAACTGGAAGTTAGGTCACCATCAATTAGGTATTGCCCGGAGTGATTGACAGGTGAAGGCAATATAACTGGATATGCCATACTAGCCATTAATGCCGTGATTAGATTACCCTTGGTAATATAAACCCGAGTATTTGTTTTGGGGTTACTAGTAAAGATGACTAATTTATTAGGTAAATCTTCCAGACGCAGATCGGGATCAAAGTAATTGCTAAATATTTCCCGTAAATTTTGCTCACCAATAACGGAAGAACCTTTGATAATCGAGCGTATGTTGACCATTTTTAATAATTTAAATTGTGACACAAACCTACTCATTTCGAACCACTTCATACCTACTGTATACATCGCAGCTACAATAGCCCCTGCGCTTGAGCCGGCAATGACCTCAGGTTGCAAAGATTCTTCCTGAAATAAGCGCACTACGCCAATCGCTCCTAAACCTTTGGCGGCCCCGCCTTTGATAGAAATCGCAAATTTCTTGTGTTTCATGTATGTTTCATAGGCGAGGACTAGCCTAGCACCGCGTAGATATTAGTTGTCTCAAAGCCTAGTGCTGCCAGGTCACTCCAATATTCTGAACCAAAAGTGGTGATACACAATAATTCTTTAGCAATAGTCTTTTGAGAGTTCTGCATAGCGTACTTGAGCAGACTGAGATGGTCTTTTGTCTCTGTGGCACTGGGTAGAGTCAAAATGAAATGTACATGTGCAAAATGTTTATGCGGTGAGTACAAAAAACCCATCGCAGCCACAATCTTGCCTGCCTTCTCCATGACAATTATCGAGGAGAGATCTCCAGTGGAATAATTATTCAAACTAATTTTACAGACTTCTAGAAAATATTTTGGCCTGTGGGTATGTTTAAAAAACTCTTTCAGTACCGTTTCAAATTTAAAATAGTTTCCTAAATTAATATCGGTAATGCCGCTAAAGTCTGTAGAGAGCAGTTGCCTTTCTTCAGTGTTGACTACTTGCCAGGCTTCAGTATCCAGAGATTTGTAACCACTGGCCACTAAGAAATTGAGATTATCAATACCAGATTTGTCACCCAAGTCCAATTGCCAGGTAAATTTATCGTGTTTAAATGCGGACTTCACTGTTTCCAACGCTTTTGGGGTGAGCAGTTTCTTGGGCCAAAAATTGTTGTAGTACTTAGAAGTGAGATTGCTTTTCACTAAGGTGCCGAACTCTGTGTGATTAATCTCACTCAAAAGTATGGGATAAGTGAGGTCTAGGTACTTTTTAACGATTTGAGCAGTCATAGTAATTCAATATACCCTGCGCTGTAGACCCAGGGCAAGTACTCTAGATTTACCCACAAACCACCTTTGCTGATACAATAACTATCAACTAACTACTAATTAGTGATAGATTAGTAAGTAGTTAGCTTCTTATTAGCAATCAAATAACATGGAATACCAACAGGAGTTATCCATAATCAAGCAATTATGTGACGTATTAGAGAAAGTAAATCCTGAAGTGAGGAAACGGATTTTGCTGTGGCTGAACTCTAAATATGCTATCCCAACTGGATCGGCTATCCCAACTGGCGCTTTCGACCTGAATAGCCTCGCTACGGATAAGCTTAAGATTTTAGCTCTGGGACAATTACTTGCACAGCAAGGTAGAGAGAGCTTCACAGCCAGGGATCTTACTGAATTGGGTCATAAGCACGGTCTGCGCTTCAGTAATACTGCTAAGTTACTCGCTGATTTGCTAAAAGCTAAGCCTGCATTAATCCAATTGCTCAAGCAAAAATCAGTGCGTCAGGCTAAGTCTGCTGCGAAGCTTTATAAACTCACTACTCCAGGGGCTAATTATCAGTTTTAGCAATGATCTGCGCAACCTGCGGCAGTATTCCGGACCAAATCCAGTACTCAGCACCCCAAAGATAAATTGGGTTAAATCCTGCCTGAGCGTAAGCTGTTAGGTTAGTAGCGATTTGCTCCACTGAAATGCTCGTCACGGACTCTGGTTGCTGGCGGTAATCAAATCCTTCCCAAGGTTCAGCCTGCAATTCCAGCAGCATTGGTTGAGAAAACTGCCTGAATAGCTCTGCAGGAGTTAGTCTTGGTCCTTGATGAGGTTGGGACTCAGAGACTGCTTGTTTAGGGTAGATATCGAAAGCAATGCGACTTATACCTGTGAGCTTATTAACTGAATCAACTGAAATTTGTTGTGGGAAGTTATTGCCCCAAAGGTTCAAAATCACAGGCCTAGTTGAGTCAATACTCAATAACAGCGCAATCTCAGTTTGCAGAAACTCCAGACCCAAATGCCAATGCTTTGGTCCAGAAGGGTCTAAAGGCTCATTCTCTATTTGCCAAGACTTTAGGGCAGGTTCGTCTTTTAATTCCGTGACAGCAGTTCGCACTAGAGCTAGAATGCGCTCGCGCACTCTGCGGTTAGAATTGAGCTCAGAACTAAACAGTCTAGGTCTTTCCTTAGCCAAATATGCAGGCAAATAAAATTCCGGATAGCGCTGCGCTTTCACTCCCACACTTACTATAGCGCTGACACCCAATTGCGCACATAGCTGCAGTTGTTTCTGAATTAATTCGAAATTATACGTGTCCTTAGCAATTTCAACTTCGTCCCAATAAACACTTAAACGGCAATGGTTCAATCCGGTAGTGGCTACTAGTTGTCTAAAAGCCTGTTCGGGGTCCAAACCCAGCCACTGGCATTGTCTATGTGAAAAGGAAAATCCTAATTCTATTTTAGCCATTTTGATATAATTGATTGTGCATTACGCTTATTATTAATTCTACTAGATTAGCTTGCGATCTTGGGATCTTCAAATCTAAAGTCAAAATTAGGCCTATTTTTCTTCTCTTTTCTCAGTTTTGGAGTCATTACAGCTCTGAGTAGTCAGATAAATGCCCAAGTTGAGATCACAATCGATCGCGAGTTTACGGTTAATCCCGCTGCTGAGATGGTTATTCAGGAGACTGAGACACTTAGGAATCGCTTCACTGATAGATTTATCCCCAAAGGCTCTGAGCGCAAGTATATATTTGTAATTTCTGCGCAAACTACTGAAGCTAGAGCTGAAGTGGCTACGAAGATTTACAACTCCTTAAATTTGAGGATATCTGACAAAATTATCAATTACCAGCGTTACCAACAAGCTGGACAGTATGGAATCAGCTATCAGTTACCGCAAAGCATCAATCCAGGTCGCAGCCAAACAATTGTAATCAACTATAAGCATCCAGAACTAGCGGAAAAATCAGGTGGCGTGGTAGACGCCTATATCCCAGCCTTTGAAGAGGACTTTCAATTTACCGGCGACAACACGAAGAGTGTCTACAATACTGTGTTGCGCTTGCCTACAGTTGCAGGACCTGACAATCTAGTAAGTATTACACCTTCAGCCAAGTATGTAGAGGGTGAATTTGACGTGTATGAATTTGATCAGAAAAGCTTGTTAGGTAAATTTGTCTGGATACAAAAAGGTAAAGAGCAGATTTACAAGTTTTCTTTGGTGCAGCCTCTGGGAATCACGAGCCAAAGGGATAATGGCAATATTGACGAGTATGAAATGATTTTCCCTAGGGACATTCAAGAATTAAATGTCACTCAGAGAGTGATTTTTACCAATATACAGCCCGAGCCTTTGGCTGTTAGCGTGGACAAAGAAGGTAATTTGCTGGCGACATTCCGCAAGGCTGCTAACCAGCCAATGGACGCTATTATCGAAGGATATGCAGTCCTGACTACGCAAAGACAGGACTTGACCAATTCAGGCAAGATTAGTGAGGAACCAACCAAGCTGGCTGAATATCAAAAATACATAGCTCCAGGCCAATATTGGGAAGCGGATGCTGCAGCGATTACTGACTTCGCGCAAGCGCAAGTGGGAACTCAAGATGATATTTATACTACTATTATTACACTGTATGAAGCTGTGGTGGAGCGGATTGACTATTCACAGGTCAAACGCTTTGGGCTGAATGAAAGACAAGGTGCTCTGCAAACTTTAAATGGGGGTGCAGCAGTTTGCATGGAATATTCTGACTTATATCTTTCCCTACTGCGTAATCGAGGCATCGCTGCAAGAGCCGCTTTCGGCTACGGCTATGATTCTAGATTAGACGCTGCTTCTCAGGAGCCGCATCAGTGGATCCAAGTGTACTTGCCCGCACAAAATAGTTGGATTAGTGTAGATGTGACCTGGGGAGAATCTGGCCCTAAGGTTATTGGGGGGGATTTGAACCACTTTTATACCCATTTGGCTGCAACAGACCCTAATTCACCGCCGGTGCTATCTAGAGTCTCCGTTGGGGCGCTTAGTAATACATTAGAAGGACCTAAATTTCAAATAGAGGTTATGGACAAATTGCCAGAAGGAGTTGAGGAAAATGGCTTAACAGCGGGTCAGTTATTGGGCAAATATCCGCCATTGGAAAACTCACAACAATCGTTCTATTTGCAAGCATTGCTTCAGAAGCTGCAGGCTAGTTTCAGAAACCTCTTCTCCAATCCAAGTGCAATTGATATTCAGGGTTGGTTCTTGCTAGGGTTTATTGCAATTAGTGCTTCAGCCTTGTTGGTAAGCCTAATACGGATTATATTAAGGCTATTTGCGAAACCAGTTGAGATCAAACCTCGCTACTAAACACAGCAATCTCATCAAGCAATTTATTTACAATACTGCTCTGCTCAGGGCTGAAATCTAGGTGTCTGGTTTTTTCTTCCAGGATAATTAATAAAGCAGACATGAAAATACGGTAATATTCCTCGTGATTTTCAACAAGCTCCTTCAGTTCTTCCGCACTTTTGACTATTTTTAATTCTTCTGCAAAGATATCGTTGTATTGATCATCGTCCTCATAGATTAGGTCAATAGCCCGATTGACAGTATCCCAAAGGATTTTCTCTAGGGATTCTTGCAGTCCTACCGTTTGGGAAAATGTAGTAATGAATTCACCAATATTCATTAATGTTATTCTAAGGTATTATTCCAATGGGCGAATCACACGCTATAAAGTTATTTGCCTCTTTTACGCAAAATACTAGTGGCTCCTTTGCCAAACGCCTCAGAGAAAGGCTTAACTGGCAGCAGCAAAAACCCGAAGAATATTGATATCAATGACTCAAAAAAGCCTTTTGCTTTTTCCATATCTATAACATTTTAGCAGATAAAGTCTAGTGCTGCTTAATTAGATTTAGTTTGAGATCATTGTCTCGGTTCAATCGATCACAAAGTCGGCTGTTTCCGCAAAAGTATATCCATCTAACTCTGCTAAAGATTCATCTAGTAGCGCCAGAGTTGAATCAATTTCTGAGTTAGTGGCTTGAACTGTCTTAGGAGCACTTTGCTCTGCCTGGGGAATTATCTCGTTGGCATTGCTCAAACCAAATTGACTATTGGCTGCAGTTCCTACGAGAGTTTCGTTTGGGGTTTCATTTGGGGTTTCAGTAGAAGATTCTGTACTTACTGCCCCCCCTTTTAGTGCGGGTGTGACTGAATTAGAGCTACCAATAACAATAATTCCCACCACAAATACTGCCACAGCAGTAAAACTCAAGACTTGTAACCAGCTCAGTGCTGAAACTGGCTTCGAGTTTTGCTGCTCAAGTTCGATTTTTTTCCAGACATTAGATTTAGCTATAGAGATCTCTCTATCCAAGTCTGCGAAACTTTCGCGTTTCAATCCCCTCCTTAATAGCTCTATGAACTTTTTATCTTCCATAACATTTTTAATTTTTTGATTAATCTATTTTGTCTAACTTTGGTATTATTTTCAGTAATTCCCAGCTCTGCCGCCACTTCATGAATTTTAAAATTCTGCTCAAATCGCAGCTCAATAAATCTTTGCTCCTCGACAGTCAACTGTGCAACCAGCTCAGAAAGAATCGTCTTAAATGCACTTGGCTCTGATGATGTATTCGCTTCAGGGCTACTAATAGAATTAAAATTGGAATTAAAATTAGCAAATTGACTAGGATCTAATTTTAATTCTTCTGAATCCAGAGTTTGGAAAGTGCTTTGTAATTGGTATTTCTTCCGCAAGAAATCGTTTAACTTATGTCTAGCAATGCCAAATAGCCAGCTTTTTAGAGATAATTCTATATTGTAGAGCTCGAAATTCTTCCAGGCAGCTAGGAAGACTTCACTCGCCACTTCCTCTGCATCATGAGTATTGCCAATGCGCTTGTATATATATAAATAGATTAACTTAAAGTAATCATAGTAGACTTTCTCGAAATTATTTTTTGTAGATGTAACCCCCATACGAAACTATTATTAACAGAAATTTATTTAAAATAAAACTAAATTAATTTAACATTAACTTAATACATAATATGAAAAACGTCATGAAACAAAATAAACTACTCCTGAGTGCGGTGATTATATTTAGCAGCTTGCTAATACCAGCTAGTTCAATATTGGCTCAAGAGCCAGCCAATACTTCAGCACAAAATGTTAGAGCTAGATTGGAAGAAAGCGCAGAAAATAGATGCAACTTAATTACCACTAGAGTAGATACACTTGTTGCTCGCTATGACAATAATAAAAACCGACATATAAATAATTACAATCGCATCAAGGACAGAACTCAAACATTAGCTGCAAGGCTGCAAAGCAAAGGATATGATACCAAGGAAGTAGGGACAAATTTACAGACACTAGACACGTATATCAAAAATATTTCTCAGGATTACACTAAATTTGTGAGTGCACTAAGAGAAAGCAAGGAAATGGCTTGTGGTCAGAGTGAAGGTGCTTATAGGGCCAAATTGCAGGAGGCACGGGATTATTTGAAAGATGTGAGAGAGTCAGCTTTGGAAACGCGCAATTTTGTGCAAACCACTTTGAGACCTAGTATTCAAGAACTAAGAGACCAAAAGCCCACTAAATCTTAAATATTAACCTGCACAATACTATGAAACGAAGCACTTTAATCATTCTGGCAATAGCTATGACTGGGATTTTAATTGGGAGCGCTATGGCAATCGCATTATTTAATAATCAGCAACAATCAGCTAGTAATCAAATACAGAGCACGCAGAGAGATAATGATTCCGAATTGGCAAGCTTGGACCCTGATGCTGACTTCAAGGAATTTACTGACGCGGAGTTGAATTGAGTTACATTTGGGCAACTACCTCTATACCAAGTAGATTCAGGCCTGCCGCTAGCACTATTGATACTTTTTCACTTAGCTGCCTGCGGGCAGTTACTAATTGGACTGTCTCTGCTGAATTAATCGAGTTTGCCTTATAGTAACTATTGAATTGTTGGGCAAGATCGAACAAGTAATTGGCAATCAAATGTGGGCTGTAACTTTCAGTTGCGCCGACAACAACTTCTGGATAACGCTCTAGTTTTTTCACTAAAGATAATTCTGAGTCTATGACTAGGCTAGCTTGCAAATCCACCGGACCGCCTGGCTGCGTAGAACCGCCTGGCTGCGCTGAGTCAATTGACGCAACATTACTGTGCCTAAGTGCGCTCTGGATTCTGGCGTAAGTATATTGCAAATAGGGGCCGGAATTGCCTTCAAACGAGATGGATTCTTCCAAATTAAAAGTCATATTTTGCAGGATATTGCCTCGCAGAAACGCGTACTTAATCGCACCCATGGTCACCGCTCGCACAACCTGTTCTTTATCTATAATCTTGAGCGAGTCTCGATCTGACATGACTTCTTGTACGCGTTTTTGTACAATATCTACCAAACCATATCCAGTCACTATATTACCTGAGCGGGAGCTCATCTTGCCAGTGGTGAGATTGATCATTCCGGTGCCAATATGTTTGATCTTACCAGTAAGTGCTGGCACTGATGCTTCTAGGGCTTTGATTACCACTTTGAAATAGGCAGTTTGCTCATCAGCTGTGGGGATAACAGTTAGATCATAAGGAAAATCCTCCATTTTCTGGGTATTCAGACCTAATTCTTTGGCTTCGTATGTCGGAGTGCTTTCTTTGGTGATAAACACTCTAGTATGCAAGCCTACTTTCTCGCCTGGGAACACAATAGCCCCTTCACTTTCTACAAAGACAGGTCCAAGATTGGCTCGCACAATATCCATACCTTTTTCCCACAAATCACCTTCCAAGTAACGCTGATCAAGCGTAATTCCCAGCATTCTCTCAAAGAATTCGTCAAATTCTAGGGACCATTCCTTGGTCTCCAACCAATCTGAGTAGACACTGGGATCTTGCGCATAAATGAGCTTGTTTAGGGCTTTAATCTGTAATAGGTGCTCAGGTTCACTGTAGAGCTCGCTGCCGTACACATAAGAATCCTGGAGAATAGTCATCTTTCTTACAATATCAGTTGCAGTTGGCTTACCCTTCGCACGCCAGCCATAGATACATTTGGCCACGTGTGGGCCTACATCTCCCTGCCAACTGACTCTCTTGATCACATGTCCCTGCGAAGCCAAAAGTCTGGCAATGCTATCTCCCGCAATGTAATTGAACAAATGTCCAATATGAGGCATTTTATGTGTATTAGGATCCCCCATTTCCACAATTATCCTTAAAGGGCTATCTGTTGAGGTTTGCCCGTATTTGTCTGAAATCTGGGCTAGATTCTCAAAATAATAATTAGGATTGAGGGTGAAATTGATAAAACCAGGACCAGCAACTTCGATTTTGTGAATTAATCCAGGACCACTATCGATATTTGCTTCAAGTCTTGATACAATAGTCTCTGCTACTGTCCTAGGCGCCGTTTTTAACCCTGCGGATAAGCGTAATGCCACATTTGTAGTCCAATCACCAAAGCCAGTCACTGTCGGTCGCTGTAGCTCGATAAGCGCCTCTGAGCCTTTCACTTCAGGAAATGCTTGTTGAGTTGCTTGCAGGATCAAGAGTTTGATATCGTCCATAGTGTTAATTATCCCATAATTAATATTGATTTAATAATTACGAACCACTAGACGACTTCTGTCAACTGCCGAAAACTACCCGAAACTCACAGTCGCGTATGAGATAATCTTAATAATGAGTAAAGAGCAAATAGATTTGATCAAGCAAAAACTGGATATTGCTAGTATAGTTCAGAGCTACGTTCCTACTCTGAAACACACCGGCCGCAACTGGTTTGGTCTTTGCCCATTTCACTCTGAGAAAAGTCCTTCTTTTTCTGTTAACCCTGAAATCGGCATATACAAGTGTTTTGGCTGCGGCGAGGGCGGAGATGTGATCAGTTTTTTACAGAAAGTTGAAGGATTAGAGTTTCGTGAGGCATTGCGTTTGGCTGCCGAGAAAGCTGGTGTAAAACTAGAAGAGTTCAATACCGCCAAAGCACAAGAGCAAGAACAAGAGCGAGTCAGAGCTTTGCAAGCACACAAACTGGCAACTGAGTTTTATTATTATATTCTTACTAAACACGAATCTGGAAAAGTTGGCCTGGAATACGCCATGGGCAAGCGCAAAATCGACATGGCTAGTATCGAGAAATACCGCTTGGGTTACGCTCCCAAAAACTATCATAACTTACAGTTGTTTTTACAGAAGAAGGGATTTACAAACCCGGAGTTGGTACGCTTTGGCTTGTTAGTCGAGAAAAACGGCAAAGTCTATGATAAGTTTCGCGGCCGTTTGCTACACCCCATCATGAATTTGCGCGGTGAGGTAGTGGCTTTTAGTGGAAGAGCGATCTTCACAGATGACCCTGGCCCAAAGTATTTAAACTCCCCTGAAACATTGATATATCACAAAAAAGAATTGCCCTACGGCGCCTACCAAGCCAAAGATGCCATGCGCGTGCAAAAGTTTGTGATTCTGGTTGAGGGCAATATTGACGTGGTTTCCTCAAGTAGAGTTGGCTTTAGCCATATTGTCTGCCCCTTGGGCACTGCTTTGACCCCTGAGCAATTAAAGCTCTTAGGCCGCTACTGCGAGACTATTTACTTTGCATTTGATACTGACGTAGCTGGCAAGAAAGCTTTGTTAAGGGCGTTGGAATTGACAGAAAAATTGGGAATCTTGGCAAAAGCCATCAACATTGGGCATTACAAAGACGTTGATGAGTTAATCTGTGCAGATCCATTGGCCTGGAAAGAAGCTGTGCAAGGAGCTTTAGAGATCCCAGAATACATTATTGAGATTTACAAAGCTGATTACAATTTAAGCCAGGCAAGTAGCAAAACAGACTACTTGAACCTGTGTTTAGGCTATCTAGCCAAAGTTCAGAACCAACTAAAGCTGGACCACTATTTGCAGAAGCTAGTACAGCTCACGGGGGCGCATTACGAGATTCTAGTTGATAACTTAAATAAAATTAAAAATACTCCTGTAGAAATAAAATTCAATATTAATTCCACTGTTGAGCAAGTTGAGAGCGACTCAGAAGAGCTGATTGAGAGGCAGACGGTGAAAATTAAAATTTCCAGAAAATTAAAAAGCATTATTAATTTTATTTTTGCTTCCAGAGAGCGTTTGAGGGATGTGGAAGAGTTAAAAACTCATTATCAGGGCAAGTTAGCCAGGCATGAGTCAGGTCTATTAGATGAAATCTTGGAGAAAAAACTTACTAATTCCAATCCTGAATTAATTGCCATCCTCACTGAGGAAAAATTTACCATCGATCTGGACATACCTGATATTCAAACTGAAATAGAGAAAATGCTGAGAACTTATGTTCGGGAGCAGCTTAGAGCCTATTTGAAGATACTTAAGACTCAGTCCGGCAAGATTTCCGATGCAGAATTAATTAATCGAACAAGGCAATATACGCAAAAACTAGCGGAATTGGGTTAGAATAAAGTAGTTTATGGCCAGAAAAAGACGTGGTAGACCAAAAGCCAGCAAAGGCGTTACGTATGATAGCAAAGAAACTAAGTTTATCTTAGGTATACTCTTTTTTGGATTTGGGGTGTTTGCCTTCATGTCATACATTCTCAACGACGGCAGTAGCATCTTTTCCTTTATCAGATCTTTTGTAGGCGACGCCACATTTATGCTGGCTCTATTCTCTTTAAGTTTGGCAATGAGGTGTTTTGGTCTAAAGTTTTTTTTAACCAGCAGCAAATCTATCTTTGCTCAAGGAGTGTTGACAATACTACTGGCAATCCTCATGGCTGCCAATTACTCCGAGCCATTTTACACCAGACAATTTAGTTACAGGGGCGAGCTAGGAGGCATAGTGGGCTACGAATTGGCCTATTTCTCTTTGAATTATTTATTGCTTAACCTAACTATCCCGGTGATATTTTTCTTGATGGCAGTGCTCTTACCTGCCCTATTCGATCAGAACCTGGCCGAGTTCTTTGGAGAATTATTTACCCAATTGAAAAATTTCAGCCAAGGGCTATTTGGTAAACCTGTGGTACAGGCTAAGCCTGTCGAAGAAGTTAGACCAGCAAGCCTAGCTCCAGCCACGATTGGGGGATTTAGAGACATCATTTCACGCTCTGCTGAGCGTAACAACAAGGACAATGACGCGCCTACACATTCTAATACTCATACAGTACCAGAGTTTGTAGGCATGAGTGCCAATCGCCCCAGACCCGCAGCAGGAGAAGCAGGAAGTACAGTTACCGATGCAGATGGCAACGTCAGTTTTGTGACCACAGCTGGAGGTGCAATAGTGCAAACTGAGTTGCGTTACCCCAATTGGAAATTACCCCCAATTGATTTGCTGGATCCAGTCCCTAAGCTTGATATCAAAAATGAAGACGTGAAGAATAATTCCACAATTATTGAGCAGACATTAGCAAGTTTTGGGATTGAGTCAAAGGTACAGCAAGTGATGGTGGGACCGTCAGTTACCCAATATGCATTGGATATTGCCCTGGGGATAAAGGTGTCAAAAATAGCTTCTTTGCGCAATGACTTGGCCCTAGCTCTTGCTACCGCGGCAAATGCGGTGAGAATAGAAGCACCAATCCCCGACACTTCGTATATTGGCATTGAGATCCCCAACGCCAGAAGGCGGCCCGTGTTCTTCAGAGAATTAGTCGCAGATCCAAAAATGGACAATCCTAAGTTTATGTTGCCAGTGTCTGTAGGCAAGGACATTGCCGGAGGCGGGGTAGTGGCTGATATTCAGAAGATGCCACATTTATTGATTGCTGGAGCGACTGGATCTGGTAAGTCCGTATTAACAAATTCCTTCATTTTGAGTTTGTTAATGAAGCGCACCCCCGACGAAGTGCGCTTTATTCTGGTAGACCCCAAACAAGTAGAACTGTCGGATTACAATGGTATCCCTCATTTGCTCACACCAGTAATTGTGGAAATGGATAAAGTATTGAACGCGCTGAAGTGGTCTGTAGCTGAAATGGAACGACGCTACACAATCTTTAGAGAAAGTCAGGTGAAGAGTCTGGAAGGTTACAATCAGAAAATGGGCTTTAACGCTTTGCCTTTCATAGTGATTGTAATTGATGAGATGGCAGATATGATGTTGACCGCTGGAAGAGCTGATTTGGAGACAAATATCGTCAGGCTTGCTCAGAAAGCTAGAGCCACTGGGATACATCTTATATTGGCTACTCAAAGACCTTCAGTAAATGTCATTACCGGTCTAATCAAAGCCAATATTCCTGGTAGGGTTGGGATGAGTGTCACCACTCAAATAGACTCCAGAGTTATTTTAGATGTAATTGGGGCAGAATCATTACTGGGCAAAGGCGACTTACTGTTCAAGGAACCTGATAAAAATAAACCGTATCGTGTGCAGGGCGTGTTTGTAAATCAGGAGGAAATCCAGAGGGTTGTGAGTTTTATCAAAGATCAAAGCGACACAGTAGAATACTTGGAAGAGATTGTGGCTAACAAAGACGACGGTTCCAAAGGTTCTGGCGCTGATGGAATGGCACTTTCAGGTGACGACATGTTTTCTGACGCAGTACGAGTGATTGTGGCAGCACAAAAAGGTAGTGCTTCTTTGATCCAACGTAAACTTTCCTTAGGCTACAACCGCGCCGCCAAACTCATGGACCAGATGGAAGAATTGGGCATAGTAGGGCCTCCAAATGGCGCCAAGCCTCGTGATGTGCTAATTACGGACGCTGAGGGCTTCTTGCAGAGCCTGCAAGGCCAATAAACCTAAGGATTAATTCCCGGCCCCAGTAGACCCAACCGCTAAACCCAACCGCTAAACTCAGGCCAAGGAGTCTTGACTAAAACATTAGCTATTTGCGCTGAGCAAGGGCTCTCTCTAACACTGTTCCAAAAAGGATTAAGCCTAGAATCATCACTGCAGTGATCATCAGTAGATTGCTGATCTGCCAGTATAAGGCGTTATGAAAGTAAAATCTGACGATTACCTGTCTGAATTCGCAGAAGATTGTATTGTAGTTGTGAAATGACCCTAAAATATAGATTACCCGGCTAAGGATTAAATTGAAATACACCCCTGGGATCAAAAGACCGAAGAAAGCGTTGAAAGCCATCACTGGGCTGATATACAGCATTTTAGTTTGGTTCTGGAGGCGTAAGGATTTAACCGCGAATTCCACTGCTAGGCCGCAGCACAAAACCAAAACTATTACTCCCAGAATTAACATTAACAATAAAGCGAATTGGCCTCTAGGGCTTACACTACTGACAATTAACATAAATGCCGTCACGAAAAATGATAATGCTAGGAAGTTTTTAAACACTATATAATTGCGAAATAATTTCCGGGCGAAATTTTGGGATTGCACAGATAATTTAGTGAGTTGTGTTTTCATAATAATTAATTATAGTGGTTATTTGGTGTAAAATGAAGCAGAATCAATTCCTAGAGCATTCTATTATTATGGCAATTACAAATCAATTTAATAACCAGTTAACCAGCCAGCTAACTAGCCAGCCGCCAAAAGGCACATATGACTGGTTCCCAGAGGAGTTCAGGATTCGCAAGTATATTTTTGATACCTGGAGACAGGTGTGTACTAGTTTTGGCTATGAAGAATATTTAACGCCGGTATTTGAGAGTGCAGAAATTTATCGAGCCAAGTCCGGTGAGGATATCGGAGGCAAGGAGTTGATGGTGTTTACGGACAAAGCTGGACGTGAGTTGGCAATTAGACCTGAAATGACGCCTTCAGTGACTCGAATGGTGAGCCGGATTTACGAAGGTGCTTCCAAGCCTTTACGATTATTTTCAATTGCTAACTTTGTGCGCAATGAAAAACCCCAGCGTGGTCGCAATCGTGAATTCTGGCAATTGAACTTGGATATCTTTGGCAGTCGCTCACTGCAGTCAGATGTGGAGATTGCACAAATGTGCGCCGAGATTATGCTGGCTTTTGATGCTCCCCGTGAGTCGTTCACCATTTTTCTAAATAATCGTAAATTAATCGAGTTCATCTTGAATCAAGTGGCACAGGTATCTGCGGAGCAAAAAGTCGCAGTGGTGAGAATTTTGGACAAGAGTGCTAAATTAAGCGCGGATGAATTCAATTCTCGCCTTGTGGAAGTGGGTCTAAATGCTGAGCAGATTGGCAATTTGAGTAAATTTATCAATGCAGGTTCAGGGGCTGATTTGATTGCAGCTTTGCCAGAAGTGGCAGCAGATGAGGGTTACCAGGAGACCATGATCATTATTGAACATCTAGACAAGCTTGGCTATGAAGGTATTTTCAACTTCAGGCCCAATGTAATCCGAGGTTTCGATTACTACGATGGTATGGTTTTGGAAGTTTTCGACAAGCACCCTGACAACCAGCGCGCTCTATTTGGCGGCGGCCGCTATAACGGTCTAGGTAAGTTATTTGGCGTGGCTGAGCTACCCGCAGTTGGTGTAGCGCCGGGCGACGAAACGTTGAGATTATTCCTGGAAAGTTGGAATTTGTTGGGCAAAGTAAAGGAGCAGCAAGTAGAGAGGTATTATGCACCTATGTTGGATATAAATTCAGCAGGGGCTTTGCAGAAATTGGCTCGGAGATTACGACAAGAAGGCAAGGTAGTTGAATTGGGATTGGAATTGCAGAAATTCAATAAGGCCTTTGACTATGCCAATCGCAAACACTTTGACTATGTAGTAATTCTTGGGGATCAAGAACTTACGCAAAATGTTTATAAACTAAAAAATATGACTACTGGCGAGCAACAGGACTTAGCCTTGTAATTCCACATAATTATACGCGGATTTCGGTCACTATATTGTTGCGATAGATCTACAGATTATGCCTTGGCTAACTCTGCTCAATTATATTGAGAAATATATTTCTGTGCAGATAGGCTCCCCCGAGATTCATTGCGCAGATAAAGTTATCCTAGTGAGGAAAGATCGTAATTATTTATATACTAGCGTCTTGTATAATACGTCTAAAGAGCGAGTGAGTAATGGAGACAGGATGAGGAGTTTTGATAAATTATTAGAGGTGCAATTTCCTAAATGATATTTATGCAACCTAAAGCTATACAATCCAAAACTATACAGCAGGCGGCTACACAACAAGCAGCGCAGGCGATTCGCAATCATGAGGTGGTAGCCTTCCCAACAGAGACAGTGTACGGCCTAGGCGCCAATGCTTTCTCAGCAGAGGCAGTGAGCAAGATTTTTGCGCTCAAAGGCAGACCAGCTAAAAATCCCCTGATTGTGCATATTGCAGACTTAGAGCAATTGGCTTTGGTGGCGAGCCATGTTTCTGATATCGCTAAGCTGTTGATTGAGAGATTCTGGCCCGGGCCGCTGACTTTGATATTACCCAAAACTATGCAAATTGCAGCCAATGTCACAGCCGGCCAGTCAACTGTAGGCGTCCGTATGCCAAATCACCCTATGGCGATGGAGTTAATTAGAGCCGCCGGAGTGCCAATCGCCGCCCCTTCGGCCAATGTTTCTGGCAAGCCCTCTAGTACTAGTGCGCAGCAGGTACGTGCCAATTTCCCTGATTTGCAATATAGTCTAGATGGCGGGCCAACAGAATTAGGTCTAGAATCTACAGTCTTAACTTTAGATCCGGTCCCCACAATTCTCAGACCAGGTGCTTTGAGTCGGGAAGAGATTGAGTCTGTGATTGGCCCTGTGGCACTTGCACATAGCGCTCCCACGCAAGCTAGTCAATCCGTAATAGCTCCCGGGACTGCATTTAAGCATTATTCGCCGTTGACGCCCCTGCGACTTTATGGGCAAAGCGATTATCTAGGTAGCAAAGCTCTCCTAGTAGACTCTACTTTGAGGCAGTCTCTGTTAACGGCTGCTGAGACTGCCGAGGGGCGAGGTGAACGAGTGCTCATCCTTACAGTAACTGAATTAGCGCCTTATTTCACTGATTACAGTGTGGTTAATCTTGGCACAGCAGCTGATCTAGCCACAGTGGCTCGAAACCTCTTTTTCCACCTGCATTCCATTGATAATGATGAGTATGATGTGGCTCTGGCTCACTACTTCCCTGCCCTCGGTTTAGGCCTTGCAATCAACGATAGGCTTAAGCGCGCAGCACAAGGCTAGTGCCCGTAAAGCTGTGAACTTTCTGACAATTCTCTGACAGGATTTTGTAAACTTTTACCTTTAAAATCGGTTCCGTTATATATAAGAAGATATACTGATGATGAGCAAGAAACGCAATGTCAATGTGGTCGACTATGCAAAGAGTATGCGAGCCATGGAGTTCGAGCAATTATTCAATTGTACCTTGCATGATATTGCTGGTAGTCTTACTGCAATTAATCTCAATCTAGCACTTTTAGACGCTGGGCTAGACCATGAAAATCTGGCTTTGCGCAGTTCATTGGCCGGCTTGCACCAGATCAAACAGATTATCAGTAGTTTTCGCAGCACTGTGCCCGAATATAGCCTACAAAGATTCAATCCCGACGCAGAGATACTCAATGTCTTAGAACTATTTAGATATCGCGCCGTGCACGCGGGCGTGAGAGTATGTTACCAGAATGCTCAAGGCCTGATCACTGGCAACCCTAGTGAATTCAATCGTGTAGTATTTAATCTTTTGCAAAACTCCATAGAGGCTTTTCCCGCCAAGCAGACTGACAAAATCATTAATATAATTTCCGAGCACAAAGATACTGACTATAAGCTGAGCCTGCAAGACAATGGTAGCGGGATTGCTGCCGAACATATAGCCAAGATTTTTGACTTAGGCTTTAGCACAAAAGCTGCCGGAGAGGAGCATGGCACTGGTCTGTATTATGTACAAAAAGTTGTGCAAGAGCATTTCCAAGGGAGTCTCACAGTGCAGTCAAGTTTGGATACCGGCACTGAATTCCGTATCATCATTCCAAGACGTTGAGTTTGTAGCCGTAGCGATGCACAGTGCTGATCAGAGTTTTGTCCTTGTCCCCCAACTTTTGTCTGAGCATCCGCACATGCACATCCACGGTGCTGAGATTGGGGTCCTTATCGGTACTCCAAGCGTTGTCTAGGATCTGCTCACGCGATAGTGAACGATTGTGATTTTTGAGCAGATAATACAGCAATTCAAACTCCTGGCGCCTCAAGTCTAATGGTTGCGAGTGATACAGAGCTTCACGTCTGTCTAGATTGACCTCTAGCTCGCCTACCCTCAGCTGGCGCTCCCCAGCAAGAGTTGGTCTGCGCATCAGCGCTTTGCATCTTGCCAGCAACTCTGCCAATGCGAAAGGTTTGCTAAGATAGTCATCCGCCCCAAGTTCTAGCGCCTTCACTGTGCTGGCTAGATCACCAGCACTGGTTAATATCAGAATAGGATTGTTGAGCTTGGCCTGGCGGACTTTTTCGCAGATCTCGAAACCACTCAAACCTGGTAAATGCAAGTCCAGGATAATCAAACTGATAGCGATCTTGCGTTCCTTGATAAACTGCAAGGCTTGAGTACCGTTGTCTCTATGTGTGACCCTATAACCGCACCTGGATAGGTAGCGCATCATTACATCGGTAACTTGTTTGTCATCTTCTACTAGAAAAATCTCCAGCATGGTATTTGATTGCTCAGTAGTTGATTAAACCACGGCAGAGTTAACAATTTCTTAACAAGTATTTCCCGGTAATATACCTAGCTATATAGTATTAACTATTCACTTTTAGCAGGTTTGAGAGGGATGTATTCTGCTGTAGAAATCACAGGAGACTGAGGTTTAGTTTGTGCCTGGGGTCTGGGCTGGGCCTCAGATATAGTCTCAAGCTTTGGCACAAGCTTTGGCACAAGCGCTGGTGCAGGCTTTAAATCCAGTTCGATTGCGAACTGAGCAAATTGCCTGCTCAATAGGTTTTTAGCAACAACCCCCGAATTATTATCAGAATTGCTACCAGAATTATAACCAGATCTATAGGTCAGCCTGCCCGATGGTGTGTCTACGGCGAATACTTGTTTGGACAATTCCTCTGGTTTCAATATAAGGCACGGGTTTAACTGCGGCAGTAATTGTAACAACGCAATAATATCCGCCAAATCCTCTTGTTCAGAGATCGTGCCGGCGTAGAAGCTAGCGACTAACTGGTAATCAGCCCAAGTTAGATTAGCTTGGATGAATTCGCGGCCCAGATCTAGATTGACTGTTCGCTTCCTCTGCGCACCTATCAATAGCAAGCGTTCTTGCTCAGGGCTTAAGCTGAGTTTTTGCTCTTTGGCAAACAAAGAAATTGTGGCAGATATTGAGCCTAGGTCATCAGCACCAGACTCGTTATTTGTCTGCAATGAAAAGTAATGCATGGAAGCCGAGTCCAGATCAGTATATTTC
>Ga0163154_10001411_pt1 | contig 37207 bp, 41 predicted proteins | sample OliLakLV19MP9P1_FD_148649 | JGI IMG/M metagenome (GOLD analysis project Ga0163154, IMG submission 148649) | Freshwater microbial mat bacterial communities from Lake Vanda, McMurdo Dry Valleys, Antarctica - Oligotrophic Lake LV.19.MP9.P1 | ecosystem: Environmental > Aquatic > Freshwater > Lake >... | reverse complement strand
TAGTTGTGAATAAAAGTAGTAACTTGAGAAGCAGCTTCCGTTAATCCATAGGTAGGTAAAATTGGTAATCGATATTCCAAACATTGAGCGATAAGTTCCGAACTAGCAGAAGCTCCGCCTAAGAGAATGCCCCGTAGATTTTGCCAAGCCGATAGCGTATTTTGGAACTCCGAACTAGCCAGAATCCTCACCAACATTGTCGGAACCAAAGAGACAAAAGTGATTTTCCGATCGGCGATCGCCTGACAAACACCAAAAACATCAAACTTCGGTAGCAAGACTAGAGGAATTCCCCAAATTACGCTCCGCCAAATAATTGCTAATCCGCCAACATGAAACAATGGCAAACAAGCTAACCAGCGATCGCTTTTAGAGTCAATTTTAAGATGATTAGCAGAGGCGATCGCACTAGCAAAATGATTTCCAAAAGTTAGCTGTACGCCTTTCGGTAATCCCGTAGTTCCAGAGGTATAAATAATAGTTTGAACGGCATTAAAATCTAAGCGATCGTCAATTAGATCCGTTGCTAAATCGGAATTTTGATTTATTACAGTTTCAAGATTTAATAAGTTTAGATCTTTGAGTTTTAATTGATTGACTATTTCTAATTTCGTAGATTCTAATTTTGTAAAACTATAAATTAAAAACTTTGTTTGAGAATCTTGAAGTTGCCATTGTAATTCCCGCGTAGACAATCTTGTATTCACAAGTATAGCTATGCAATTTAATTTAACTAAAGCCTGAATTACTATTATAAATTCGGGATAATTATGAGCCAAAATTCCTAAGCGATCGCCTTGTTTAACTCCTAAATTAATCAGATTTTTAGCAACTTGAATTGAGGCAATTTCTAATTCTGTAAATGTCCAAACTTGATTTTTACATTCTAAATCTATCGATGTAGGGTTAAGGAATAATAAAGCAGGGCGATCGCCATTTTTTAAGGATTGTTGAGTTAACCAATTTACTTTCATCACACACTTATTTCCTTCACACAAAATGATCGTCTAAACAAGTTCTAATAAAAAATACACATCCATTATTATTCCCAATCGGAGAATGCAACAAATTAGGTGCCGAATAGATGTAATCTCCGACAGTAAAAGACTTTCCATCTATAATTAAATCTTCTTCTAAGATAAATATTTCTTCATCGGTAATATGTCTATGGGCGAGATAGATACTACCAATTTTACACCGAACTAAGCCTGAGAACCTTCTACTACTGCGATCGGCAGAGAGAGGAGCGATACTTATGCCATTAACACCTTCAGGATGGGTTTGCCACTTCACTTTATTAGCTTTTACTTGTTAAGAAAATAACTCAGATTCATCTATTTGTATTGATAGGATTGGTGTTTCGGTCGGATGCTCGGAATTAATCTTTTGAAATAATCGCTTCTTTTAATTCTAAAGGGAAAGAACATTGCTCGGAACCGTAGGGAATTGCTAAAACTGCAACTTGGAAGCTCGCTAATTCAGCTTTATAACTCTTCTGAAGTTTCGATATAATCTTCAATCGAGTTATTATCTCTTTCGTCTAATCCTTCTAACATATACAGGGAAGTAAGTTCGGTAAAATCGTTATGTTTCACGTTTTGTCTTTATACGCTCTTGTTATAATCTCTGAAAATATTTCTAATAGATCTTTATAGCTCTAGCTCCAAAATAGATTTGAGTTTTGACAGTCCCAGTCGAATTCGAGTTTTGATCGTACCTAGAGACTTGCCAGTAGTTGCGGCAATTTGGATATGGATTAGTCCTTATATAGTAAGCCAGTTCTAAAGCTTCTTTTTGAGCAGCAGGTAATCGATTGAGTGCAGTTCTTAGGCGATCGCCGCGTTCTGAAACTAATAAATTCTCTTTAGGGGTCTGCGTTTGAGGAGATAACACCACGGTATTAATACAGGCTAAATCTACTTTTATATTTCTTCCAAAGGCTCTTAATCGATCTAAAGCCCTGGCGTAAAGATTTTGTAGTTAAAACTGCAAGATGCGTAGTTCGGTCAAACGACCTGATTGCCTACGAAGACTTGCAAGTGCACAATATGGTCAAGAATCATAAATTAGCCAAGTCAAACAGTAATGCAAGCTGGTCAATATTTCGGCAATGGGTTGAGTATTTTGGTAAGGTGTTTGGTAAGGTCACTGTTGCAGTGCCACCTCACTATACAAGTCAAAACCGTTCAACCTGTGGAACATTGGTTAAGAAAACATTGAGTACCCGTACCCACATTTGTAAATGTGGCTGTGGATTAGATAGAGACTTAAATGCTGCACTGAATATACTGGCGATTGGATTAAAAAATACGGTAGGGCATACCGAAATTTCTACGCCTTTGGATGAGTCCAACCTCTGCCAAATAGATGTAAGTCGATCTGGCAAGTTGTCTCGTTGAATTAGGAATCCCCATGCTTTAGCACGAGGAGTGTTATTAGACTTATATTGATTGTAGAAGAAAAAAGTATAAGAAAGAAATTTAAGGAGGAGATTATAAGTGTGGAGTTGGATTTTAGAGCCAATCGGTTATCAGTTTATGCAAAATGCCTTGAGTATTGGAGTTTTGATTGGGATTTTATGCCCTGTAGTCGGAACTTACCTAATCGTGCAACGCATGTCATTATTGGGAGATGTGATGGCGCATGCGGTATTACCCGGATTGGCAGTTTCCTTTTACTTAAAAATTAATATTTCGATCGGGGCTTTTGTCTCTGGCATGATCAGTGCGGTTTTAATTGCGTGGCTGCGATCGCAAACCCGTGTCAAGGTTGATGCGATTATGGCATTAATGTTTAGTAGTTTTTTTGCTCTGGGAATCCTACTGATTACGCTTCTGCGTCAGAAAATCGATTTGGATAGCTTTTTATTTGGCGATATTCTAAGTGTCACCCGCGAGGATGTTTGGCGCACGGGCATAATTACAGCAATCGTGTTGGTGGTTGTAAAGCTGACTTATAAAGAAATGTTGTTTTATACTTTCGATCCAGTTGGTGCCAAAGCCGTAGGTATGCCTGTAGATTTAATTTATTTGGGGTTGATGGCGGGAGTCACACTTACAATTATTGCCAGTATGCAGACTGTGGGCGTAGTTTTAGTAGTATCAATGCTGATTGGACCTGGAATAACAGCTTATTTGGTTGTAAAAGAACTTCATATGATGATGATCGTTGGATCTGGCATTGGCATAGCTGCGGCAGTTGGGGGAATGTATGCGAGTTACTACTTAAATGTACCTTCAGGTCCTGCGATCGTGCTGCTTAATATGATGATGTTTTTGCTAACTTTAGTCTTGACCAGCGATTTCAATAAATTAATCAAAAAATTAATCAATCAGTAAAACCATGAGTTGAAGAGCCTAAACCGAGGCGATCGCTTGTTTTTAATTAAGATATTTGTAGAAACCTCTTGGCGTATTTACTAAATTATTCCGCCTTTAGTTTCAACTAAGATCGAAAAGTTTAAAGTCTAAAGATCGACCCTAATCATTACATTTCATTTCATATTTAATCAATTTAAGTAACTCATTCAATAACTCAAACAGTGCCTTGCAATTGTAGATATAAATAATGGCTCAGAGGCGTAAGGCATTTGCTGATAAAACTTTAAATCATCTTTATTGCTCGATCGTTATTGGCATAAATTAGCGATCGCCCTAGAAATTTTATTCAAACACTTGAAGTTGGGGAATTTTAGAGTTATGGAATTAGTTTCAGATAAGGTTTCGTCTTTTTCACAGGATGAAATGAATATAGATAATTGGCGATCGCTAATTTACGACCAATCGACGATATTAGGTATTTTAAAAGATTACTCTTTGAGGAGTATTTTAATGGCAGTAGCAGCTAACGACCTAAAATTAGTTGAAGTCTCAATTAAAGAAAAAAGCGATCGCAGTTTTATAGATATTGCTAAAGATGCCACAGTCAAACCAATTAAGGTAGAAAAAACGATAACTATCAATAAGCCTCCCGAAGATTTATATAATTTTTGGCGCAACTTAGAAAACCTCCCGACTTTTACAAAAAATCTTAAGTCAATCAAAGTAATAGATGAAAAACACTCCCATTGGATTGCCAACGCCCCTCTAGGTATGAGTGTGAAATGGGATGCCGAGATTATTTTAGATCGAGAAAACTATCTAATTGGATGGGCTTCGAGTGTAAATGCAGATATTGATAATGCTGGCTTTGTCAGGTTTAAGCCCGCTACGGGTGGACATGGAACTGAAGTAAAAGTTGTAATGGAATACAACATCCTCGGTGGCGCAATTACGTCCGCGATCGCTAAATTATTGGGCGAAGAACCAGAAAATCAAATAGGCGAAGACTTACATCGCTTCAAGCAGTTTATGGAAACTGGAGAGATTGCCACAACTGAAGGACAAATCTTCGGATCGAAATTACCCAATCAAATTATAAGGAATCCATCGAACCCTAAAAAGTCTAAAAGAGAACCTAAATTTGAGACTGTCAAGGCTTGAAATTTAAAATGGGACAAACCAATGTCCACAGATACCTTCAGCCCTTACTGGAGTCTATTCGTCAAGGCAAAACGACCCTAGCTTTGTAATTACCCACCGCCTCTCATTAGAAGATGCTCCTATGGGTTGTGAAATCTTCAAGTATAAGCAGGATGAATGTATCAAAATCGTTCTCAAGCCTGGATAAAAATATATTCAAAAGTACAGACTACAAATCAAGAATGATGAACTTAAATAGTGTTGTAATCAAATAATTAGGAACTTAAACAAATGGCTAGATACGAACAAGACGATCGCAGTAATGACTTAGATCATTCAAATGGTGGCGGTAATATAGCTCCGGGCTCCCAGTCCAGCTATGCCCGTGGTATTCGCACTCTGTTAATTAGTATGATTGTAATTACAGGTTTATTAATTTTTACTTACAATTTCACCCACGGTAGTTTTGCTGCTTAATTTCAAAGATAAACAAATAAGAATTATCATAAAATCCAAAAAGCGAAGGGTCGAGCATTATTATTTTAACCTCATCCAAATCTCTTCCCTACGCTCTGTATTTAGTAAAAAATTCAGCCCAAATTTTACTCTAAAACTATTGTCTAACGAGCTTTAGTTCCAAGTCAAGAAATCATTCTGCTTATAGCTGTTAATGTCTGAATCGATCATGTATAAAATAACTACCATCTAAAGAGCTTATACCAAGGCGATCGCCAGTTTTTAATCAAAATACTTGTAGAAATTTCTTGACATATTTCTAAGATTAATCCGCCCTCTATACTATTTATATTGGAAAGTTTAATCTTGTTTTGCATAATAATTGCCATTGATGATAGTAATTCTCGAGCGCGATCGCCGATAAAATGCGCCCCAACTATTTCACCATTACCTCGATAGAGAACTTTGTAAAATTCTAAATCATTACTTTGTTCATGCTTTTGTCTAAAGCTTTGTAACATATACAAGTCTCGCCCATAGCGTAATCTAGCGTCTATTTCAGTTAAGCCCATACTGGCAACTACAGGCTTTGTCAGACAAATATAGGATTGTAAACAAGGCTCGATCTTGGCGATGGGTAAGAATAAACAATTTTTAAGGATAACATCAATATCTCGAATGTGGCTACATATATAAATGTGAGGATTGGTAGTTTGTAACTTAGAATTTCTCCGAATTTCTCCATCCCTAACATCGATCCCCGCTTTAGAAAAATTAAGATCGAAATCATCAATAAAAGTAGGAATTAAGATATGTTTCTGCCTGTCCAGCCTGCTAGTTCCCGTTGCAGTATTTACCCATATTTCCCGATCCGAAATTCCCGTAACAATATACCCCGTTAAAATTTCTATACCTTGAAGTTCTAAATGGGTTTGCAGTATTCTGGCACTATCTAAATCAAACTCAGGCAGGATATGACTCTCAGCTAAGATTCTGATTTTTATGCCTAGATTATTCAACATTTGCGCGATCGCACAGTTCAGAGCATTTCCGCCTAATAAAGTTAGAGAGATTAAAGACTCTGAATTTGTAGCTAGTAAATTAAATAAAGAATTATATGTTAGGTATTCAATCTCATTTAATCCCACAATCTTCCGCATTGGCGATCGCATATCCTGAGATGGATCTCTAGCTATAACAAACTGCCGCGATCTTAACTTTCGAGTATTTTTTGAGTAATCTGTCTTTGAATAACCAGATGAAGAATTAAATATATCAACGATCAAAGTCTGGTAATCGTAAAAGTTCCCTTTACCGATAACTACATCTACGCCAACACTTTGCAAAAACTCTAGATCTTCACCCAGATCGTTTTGAGTCCGCATGGATTCTAAAATTTCTGATAAAGAGTTATTTTGTAAATTAACTTGGCTAATAATCCGATCGAGTTGATCTTTATCTAAAACCCAATTCGATGGATTGCCCGAAGTTACCAGTGCCACCCTAGCCTTAAGTCTAGCTGCTTTAAGTGCGATCGCTCTTGCCTTGGCTCCATCACCTATCACTACCAAATCATAATCACCAACAGCCATACATTAATTTTTGAGATATTTGGGTTCGAGTTACTTTTGAGTCCAGAGATAAGCACACATTTGTACAGACAAATCCGATAGGGCTACCTGTTGTTTTTTGACCTGAATTGGATCGAGATTAAAACTCACAAAAGGTGTGCAAATATTCATAAATTCTACTTTATTCCCAGTATTAGACTTTAATTCTCGCATTTCTACTTGAATCCCAGATCCTGTCTCGGTTCGCAAAAAATACCTAATGGCATTAGTATTTAATTGTTTTTGGAGTTGAAACTTCACATTCTTATAATTCGCACTATAAACTTTTATTTTTGCCTGTCCCTCTGCCCCTATTGAAGTAGATGTAGGAATAGTTTTAAGACTTTTCAGAGCCTCTTGCCACTTATTTAAAGCTTCTCGCCACACAGTCGGTTTATGCGGAGGATTTTTAGCGATCGCCGTAGCAGTGTCAGCTAATTTTTGAGCGGAGTCCAAAGCTTTGGCGGCATTACGTTCGGTTATTAATTGGCGATCGATCTTTCCTAGCCGCATCTGAAGTGGTGATATTTGGGACTGAGCTTCTTGATAGAGAGAGAACGGACGATCTGGTATGTTTCTTAGCCTTAATAAAGTCTCGCTTATATTTTGGCGATCGCCTTCCAGTTTTGTTAAGTTTGAGGGCTGGTTAAAATTAAATGCCTGAGAGTTAAAAACTTGAGCTTGATTAATTATTTGTTGATATTGCGATCGCTCCCAAATTAACCAAATTCCACCAACGCTAAAAATAACTAAACCTAAGCCAAGTATTTTAGTTAAATTTCTCAATAAGCTTCTAGATGAATCTTTACTAAACGCACCAGTGGACGATCTACTTTTAGATGAACTCTTAAATGGACTAAATGAATCTTTGGTAAACGAACTATTAGATGACCTATTTGTTTTCTTAGATCCATTGGCTTTATTTAGAGAATCGTTAATTAATTTAGTGGACTGCGGATAAACATGACTCGGATCGTACTCGATCTTGTCAATTTTGCCATCAGTCACGACTAAAGTATCTACATGATTATGTCGAGAATGGCTCCCATATTGAGTAACTAATCCAACTTTTTTCCATTCAGGCTCCGTACTCTCACTTACTTTCCCATAGAGAGTAAAACCCTCCACTGCTGGAATTTTCAGTTGCTCTAAACGACTTTGAATTAAAGAAAATAAAAACTCATAGTTAATATAATGCTTATCATCCCTACTGGCGAGGATATACAACTGAATTCCCACCCATTTGACTTGGATTTTAACTTTGTGGAAGTTTAAGTCTGTTTGTAGAGCTTTTGCAACCGTAGTCTCATCCATATTGTTAACCTAGCAACGAACTTAACAAAAAAATTTAGCGTTTACTAAACAAATATAAGGAAATATCTAAAGTTAACCACACTCAGAAGTTAGAATCAGAAGTCAGCTAGTCAAATGAGTTATCAACTTAGCTCAAAGCCTAGATGGATAATATCATATTGGATGAGTTGGTTATTGACGGAAGGGCGATCGCTGTTTTAATATCCGTAAAATATTAGTTAAATATTAGTTAAATATTGGCTGATTTAAATCTCCAAGCCTTTTTCCATCCTTCCATGTCACCACCAGTTTCCAGAGCAGCTGAATCACTTTCAGCGTGGATAGTCTTACCATTAATATTCAAAGCGATCTTGACTTTACCCATAGCTGTATCTCGACATCTAAACTTTAAACCCTCGGTAGTAGGAACCATCACTTCCGTGCCCATCTTATCTGTCTGTCCGCTAATTTCTATTCTTTGCTGTTTTTGGTTATTGTAAGCGCGAATTTCCCAAGTTCCCCAAGGCTCGACCTCGCAGTAAATCTGACTGTTATCGGGCATAAAGCTATACAGTTCGCCTTTGTAATAAACCGCTACCATTGCCACATTACTAGATATTCCTAAAGTTTTACGTTTCCCTCCTGCCACGATCAGACTTAGATTTGCATCTAGATCGCTTCCATAGTCAGAGTTAAAAGAATCAGATTTAGAATCAGATTTAGAATTAGATTTAAATGAAGAGCTAAAAGAATTACATTGAATCCAAAACCATTGTTCGGGAAATGCCCCACCCCAATTTTTTTCCATATAAGTAGGAGCATTTTGAAACTCGTACGATCGCTCTCCCCATCGGACAAATCCCGATCCCCAACCATGAAGCATTAAAATCTGCCAGCCAGGGGCAAATACTGGGAAATAAGATAGCACTCCCATAGTTGCCAAGTTACTTAAACTTACAGGTTCAATTTGATAATTCCAAGTGCAGCTTATTTTATGAATTGGATCGTAGATTTTCCCTTCGTTATGGCGATCGCTGGCAGCATATCCTTCTCCCTTAAAATTCCAATGGTGGAGATCTAGACTATCTCTATTCGCGTAAAAATCTTGGCAATCTGGTAAAGTCCGCCAGATATGTAGATCGTCTATTCCCAATACCTGCACCGATCCACCACTATATTTAGTCCCGCCTTGAGGATCGTCAATGGCATACATAAAAGCAAAAGATTGGTTAATCTCTGGTAGCGTAACTCGATAATACCAACCCTCAAAAAATCTACCCGATCCGCAATTCCAGTGATAGCCGCTGTGGGGAACTTTCATTACTGGTTAAGATCTTGATTATGAAAAACTTGATTGTGAGGATCTAAAGTAGCAATTTCGATAAAAGTCACAGCACAAGTATCAGTTCCTTCTCCCATACCCTGATGATAAAAAGTAAATTTGTAATTAGGAAACTTACCCGACTTCTGCACCAAATCCGTTGCCACCCATAAAGCATTGCGATCGCCACTGGTCAGATGAAATAAACCATTCTTAATTCTTTGGTCTAAACTTTCTTGTACGGCTTTAGTTAGCAGTGCCAAAACTCGGTTCAGACTTTCTTTATCTACTGACACTTTAGCCATAATTCTTTTAACTTGAAATTAACTTGAAATTAACTTGAAATTTTAGTTGCAATTACAGCATAAAAAGGATCGCCATTATTATTTGCTCTGGGTAGCCATTGCCATAAATTAGAACTAGAATCGCTACTTACTACCTCAGTCGCACTAAATTTACCCATACTATTTGAAACAGAATTAAAATATGTTTTAACTAAATCTACTCGTTTTTGTTCCGAGCCATCCCGCCACGCTTGAATTGCTTTTTGATAAAACATGCGATTAGAAAAACTAATGATTGCGATGCCGTTGGGCTTTAAAATTCGATAAATCTCGCTAAAAATCGCATCAGGATACTGGAGATACTGCACCGAAACCGTATTTAATACTGCATCAAATTCATTATCAGCTAAAGGTAACTGCAAATTTTGATTCAGATTCTGGACAAAGAAATGATTTAGTCTGGGATTACGTCCAAGTTCTTCGCCATTTAAACCATGTCCTTCTACATGAGCAAACTCCATACCTTCAGGCAAATGAGATACCCAGCTACTCATTAAATCTAAAATCCGTGTTTGAGGTTTTAAGCGATCGCCGTACAAATTTGTTAACTGTTTAATAAAACTTGGATCTACATGGGTAACAAATCGAGGATACTCGTAGAAAAGAGCATCATCTGTCGGATCTAACTTAGTTCGTTCTTGGGCTAAAAGCATTTTTCTCTAACTAATAACTTTTTTATAACTTTTATCTAATCTTTACATAGTGTTACATACTCTTTGAAGGGAGATATCATCAAAAATTATAATTAATTAAGAATTATGATTACAACTTCATCAAAACTAGAATCAATTCACATTGCCGAAGTCGTAGAAACTTCATCAACAGAATATATTGCCCAATGCATAGAACCAAAAGATTTAAGTTTTCCGATCGCGCCTGCCTTTGGAAGTTGGGTCAAAGCGATCTCCGATCTCGATAATGTCATTACCTATGGCGTGGTTTATCATGCTACCACTATGCCTATAGACTCAGTGCACAGAGCGGTTGCCTTGGGACTATCCTTAAATGAATTGCGCGAGCAACAACCTCAAATTTTTGCCATGCTTAAAACTGAAATCAAGGTGGCGATTTTAGGTTTCGAGTCGGGACAGAGCATATATCAACATTTGCCGTCTCAACCACCCCAAATTCATCAAGCAGTCTATACCTGTAACCTTAATGAAATCAATCGGTTTACGGAAGAACTACATTTTTTACGAACTCTAACTCAAATTACTGGTGCGCCCGTAGACGAACTCCTAGCCGCTATCCTCCGCAATACCTATCAAGCTCGTAAATGCGATCGCCCTTGGCTGGTAGAATCAGGACGAAAGCTTAGTATTTTACTTAAAGATGACTACGATCGCCTTGGTGCCATTCTCAATCAAGTTCATCCATAAGCAGCAAAATATCTAAAATCACAGATCGTAAAAAATTATTAGTTGACTTTTGTAACATAATATTGTTAAGCTAGACAGCCGTTGATTTAATCTACAACTTGCAGACTATATGCCCACAATTCAGCAGCTCATTCGCACTGAGCGTCAAAATGCTAACCAAAAAACTAAGTCACCAGCCCTAAAGAGTTGTCCTCAAAGGCGGGGGGTATGTACGCGCGTATATACAACCACTCCTAAAAAACCCAACTCGGCTTTACGCAAAGTGGCAAGGGTGCGTTTAACATCTGGCTTTGAAGTTACGGCATATATTCCCGGAATTGGGCATAACCTTCAAGAACACTCAGTCGTAATGATTCGAGGCGGAAGAGTTAAAGATCTCCCTGGAGTTCGCTATCACATTATTCGTGGCACCTTGGATACGGCTGGCGTAAAAGGACGCATGCAAGGACGTTCAAAATATGGAGCTAAAAAACCGAAACCCGGTCAAGCTGCTGCTACTCCTACTAAAGGTAAAAAGAAATAAATTTCCAAGCAATTATATTCATACCTATATTCACAAGTATTCTAAAAAGCACAACTTAAACCTCTACCCTAATATTAAATGTCTCGCCGCACAAAAGCCACAAAACGTATCACCCCTCCTGATGCTGTCTATAGCAGCCGTCTAGTTAATATGCTAATTCGTAGATTAATGGTATCGGGAAAATTTTCATTGGCATCTGGAATTGTCTACGATGCATTCAATGTTGTTGCCGAACGGACTGGAAATCCAGCTATAGAGATTTTCGATCGTGCTGTTCGCAATGCTACTCCATTAGTTGAAGTCAAAGCTAGGCGAGTTGGTGGAGCAACCTATCAAGTCCCGATGGAGGTCAGAACCGATCGGGGAGTTGCGTTAGCATTAAGGTGGCTTGTCCAATATTCTCGCTCTCGTCCCGGACGTAGTATGTCCAGTAAATTGGCAAACGAGCTCATGGATGCCGCTAATGAAACGGGAAGTGCAGTCCGCAAACGCGAGGAAACTCATCGTATGGCTGAAGCGAATAAAGCCTTTGCTCATTACAAATACTAAACTAGATATTTAGACTAGATATTTGGATAAGTTTTAACTTCAAAATTCGTAGTTTTTAAACTATGACCTTCGCTGTGCTATTGTTTAAGTAATTTTCATATTTCTGTAGGATTCGAGGAAAAATCTGTGACGAGAACCATTCCCTTAAATAAAGTACGCAACATTGGTATAGCAGCCCATATTGATGCAGGCAAAACTACCACTACTGAGCGTATCTTGTTTTACTCTGGCGTGGTACACAAGATTGGTGAAGTTCATGAAGGTACCGCAGTAACTGATTGGATGGTACAAGAACGCGAACGTGGCATTACTATTACGGCTGCTGCCATTACCACCAGTTGGCAAGACCACAAAATTAATATTATCGATACTCCCGGTCACGTTGACTTTACGATCGAAGTCGAGCGTTCCATGCGCGTATTAGACGGAGTTATTGCAGTCTTTTGCTCCGTAGGTGGGGTGCAACCTCAGTCCGAAACAGTCTGGAGGCAGGCTGATAGATATAAGGTTCCTAGAATTGTTTTTGTCAACAAAATGGATCGTACGGGCGCAAATTTTTACAAGGTATACGAACAAATCAAGGATCGTTTGCGATGTAATGCCGTTCCTATTCAACTTCCAATCGGAAGCGAAGATGTATTTAAGGGAATTATCGACCTTGTAAAGATGCGCGCTTTTGTTTATAACGATGAAATCGGGAAGGATATTAGCGAAGTTGACATACCCGAAGACCTGGTTGAAGTTTCTAATGAATACAGACTTAAGTTAATCGAATCAGTTTCAGAAACCGATGATGTACTTACAGAAAAATATCTAGAGGGCGAAGAGCTTACTGAAGAAGAAATTAGAGTTGGTTTACGTAAAGGAACAATTAGTGGGGCGATCGTACCGATGGTATGTGGCTCAGCATTCAAGAATAAGGGGGTTCAGCTACTTCTTGATGCTGTTATTGATTATCTTCCTTCTCCTCTTGAGGTTGCAGCAATTCAAGGACATCTTCTCGACGGTACTGAAGTAACTAGACCTCCCGATGATGAAGCTCCTATGTCAGCTTTAGCCTTCAAGATCATGGCTGATCCTTATGGTAGGCTTACTTTCATCCGTGTGTATTCTGGGATAATAAGTAAAGGTTCTTATGTTTTGAACTCATCAAAGGATAAAAAGGAACGCATCTCTCGGTTAATCGTACTTAAAGCTGACGATAGAATTGAAGTTGACGAGCTGAGAGCAGGAGATCTAGGGGCTGTTCTAGGCATGAAGGACACATTTACTGGAGATACATTATGTGATGATAAATCTCCTGTAATTCTTGAATCACTATTTATTCCAGAGCCCGTAATCTCTGTTGCTGTAGAGCCTAAAACTAAGCAGGATATGGAAAAGCTTTCCAAAGCCCTACAATCTCTGTCAGAAGAAGATCCTACATTTAGAGTTATGGTCGATCCTGAAACAAATCAAACTGTAATTTCTGGAATGGGAGAGCTGCATTTAGAAATTTTAGTCGATAGAATGCTAAGGGAGTTTAAAGTAGAAGCTAATGTGGGACCACCTCAAGTTGCATATAGAGAAACTATTCGGAAGCCAGTTAGAGCAGAAGGCAAGTTTATTCGGCAAAGTGGGGGTAAAGGTCAGTACGGTCATGTTGTAATTGAAGTAGTCCCTACTGAGCCTGGAACTGGCTTTGAATTTGTTTCTAAGATTGTTGGTGGCTCTATACCAAAAGAGTATGTTGGACCTTCAGAGCAAGGAATGAAAGAGGCTTGCGAATCTGGGATTTTAGCGGGTTATCCTGTGATAGATTTGAGAGCTACTTTAGTTGATGGTTCTTTTCATGATGTTGATTCATCAGAAATGGCTTTTAAGATCGCAGGCTCTATGGCAATCAAAGAAGCTGTGATGAAAGCAACACCAGTCTTATTGGAACCAATGATGAAAGTAGAAGTTGAAGTTCCAGAGGATTTCATTGGTACAATTATTGGTGATCTCAATTCCCGCCGTGGACAAATTGAGGGTCAAGCCTCTGAACAAGGTATTGCCAAAGTATCATCAAAAGTTCCTTTAGCCCAAATGTTCGGATATGCTACTGATATTCGTTCTAAGACTCAAGGAAGAGGAGTCTTCACAATGGAATTTAGCCATTACGAAGAAGTCCCCCGCAACGTGGCTGAAGCCATTATTGCAAAAAGTAAAAGTAAAGATTGAAGGAATTAACAGGACAAGGAATATAAGTTAAATGGCACGCGCAAAGTTTGAAAGAAATAAACCTCACGTTAACATTGGTACCATTGGTCACGTCGATCATGGTAAAACAACTCTAACTGCTGCAATTACAATGACTTTGGCGGCACTTGGACAAGCAGATGCTAAGAAGTATGCTGACATTGATGCTGCTCCAGAAGAGAAGGCTCGTGGTATTACTATTAATACTGCTCACGTTGAATATCAGACTGAAGAGCGGCACTATGCCCACGTTGATTGCCCAGGGCACGCTGATTACGTTAAAAATATGATCACTGGTGCGGCTCAAATGGATGGGGCGATTCTACTCGTATCTGCGGCAGATGGTCCTGAACCCCAAACTCGCGAACATATTCTTCTTGCTCGTCAAGTTGGCGTACCAAATCTAGTTGTTTTCTTAAATAAAGAAGACCAAATGGAGGGTGAAGATGAGCTAGTTGAGTTAGTTGAGCTTGAAGTACGTGAGCTATTATCTTCCTACGACTTTGATGGAGATAGTATCCCAATTGTCAAAGGTTCTGCTCTGAGGGCGGTTGAAGCACTTACTTCTAATCCTAAAATTCAAAGAGGCGAAGACTCCTGGGTTGATAAGATTCACTCTTTAATGGCGGCTGTTGACGCTCACATTCCAACTCCAGAACGGATGGTAGACAAGCCTTTTCTCATGGCAGTTGAAGACGTGTTTACAATTACAGGTCGTGGTACTGTCGCTACAGGCAGAATTGAAAGAGGAAAAGTCAAAATTAACGAGACTGTTGAACTAATAGGTCTACGTGAAACTAGAACTACAGCTGTTACTGGGATCGAGATGTTTAAGAAGAGTCTTGACGAAGGTCTTGCTGGTGATAACGCTGGATTATTGCTACGTGGTATGAAAAAGGAAGATATTGAGCGTGGTATGGTAATTGCCAAGCCTGGTTCTATTACTCCTCATACTGAGTTTGAAGCTCAAGTTTATATTCTTCAAGAAAAAGAAGGTGGTCGCAAAACTCCTTTCTTCACTGGATATCGACCTCAATTTTATGTGCGTACTACAGATGTAACTGGAACTATCAAGGCTTTTACTGCTGATGATGGCTCTGATGCTGAAATGGTTATGCCTGGCGATCGCATTAAGATGACTGTAGAACTAATTAACGCGATCGCAATTGAAAATGAAATGCGCTTTGCAATTAGAGAAGGCGGTCGTACAGTTGGTTCAGGTGTTGTAACTAAGATTATTAAGTAATTTAATTTATCAAGTTTATTTATTGGTGCTGTAGGGGAAATCCTTACAGCATTATTTGTTTTTAGTGTGTTTTAGTTCAATTATGTTTGATCGACCTTTAGTCTTAATCTCTAATAACTTAGCTGATACCCATGCGATCGCCTCAATAATCGCTAATTTAATCGAAGCGGGAACGATTTTGTTATTAGAAGGTAACTTAGGGAGTGGAAAAACTGCTTTTGTTAAGGCTTTGGCGGTAGGGCTGGGAATAAAGGCAATAGTGACAAGTCCTACTTTTACTTTAATTGATGAGTATGACTGTGGTAGATTAGCACTCTATCATATGGATTTATATCGATTGAGCGATCGAGAAGTAAGCAAGTTACACTTAGAAGAGTATTGGCGCGGAGTAGATTTTCCGTTGGGAGTCGTGGCAATTGAGTGGGCTGAGAGATTAGAAATTTTACCTGATGCATATTTAAGGTTTAGTTTTTCGAGACTTACAGATGGCGATCGCCGCGAGCTTAAAATTACTGCTAAAGGCGATCGGAATATCAAGATTGTTTCTAATCCGAGCTTATTAGATTTTTGCCATAGAGATTAAAATGTCACAACCACTTATCCAATGGTATCCCGGTCATATTGCTAAAGCTGAAAAAGCCTTAGCAGAACAGTTAAAGCGCGTAGATGTTGTTATTGAAGTTAGAGATGCGAGAATTCCGATCGCTAGTGCCCACCCTAAAATGTCGATTTGGACTGAAGGTCGCAGCCATTTATTAGTACTTAATCGTCTAGATATGGTCTCAATATCTCATCAAAAGCAACTACAAAAGTGGTTTGTAAATCAAGGCTATGAGGTATTTTTTACCAATGCTAAAGATGGGGAGGGAATCAAAGCGTTACTCAAAGCTGCCCAATTAGCTGGAGTAGGAGTTAACGAGCGTAGACATGGAAGAGGAATGTTACCTAGACCAGTGCGGGCGGCGGTCATTGGATTTCCAAACGTGGGAAAATCTGCTTTGATCAACCGTCTATTAAATCGGAAGGTAGCACCGAGTTCTAATCGTCCTGGAGTTACGCGGCAGTTACGGTGGATTCGGATCTCTGAAGCAATCGAACTTTTAGATACACCTGGTAATTTGCCTACACTTTTAGGGGATCAAGAGGCAGCGATTAAGTTGGCAATTTGTGATGATATTGGGCAGGCAGCTTACGATAGCATTTTGATTGCGGCGGCGGCTGTGGATAAATTCAAAGAAATTGGCGTGAAGTTACAGACAAAATATGGAATTGGGATTGAAAACCTAAGTGGGATGGAATATATTTTAGCTGTGGCACAGAGCGATCGCTATAATGGCGACTTAAAAAGAGTAGCAGACTTAATTTTGTACGATTTTCGGAGAGGAAGATTAGGCGAGATTGCCCTAGAATTTCCGTTTATCAATTTAGATTAATTAGATTAATTAGGAATATTGAAATTAAAGTGAGTATCTTAATTAAAGTTGCAGATTTTAGTTCGGATTTTTTAATCATCGAGCAAATTAGATATGCAGTATTTCATGTCGAACAGTCAATTAGTGCTGAAGATGAATTTGACGGGAAAGATGCCGAATCAATTCATTTACTAGCTTATTTCGATAACCAACCAACGGGCACAGTCCGAATTAGAAATATCGATCATGAAATTGTTAAGATCGAACGCTTGGCAGTTTTAAAAGATTTCCGCTCTTTAGGTTTGGGTAAAAAATTGATGGTTCAGGCGATCGCCCATGTAAGTGAATTAGGAACTTGTAAATTAATTAAAATTCATGCCCAATCACACTTAGAAAACTTTTATACCAAACTAGGATTTATGGCTCAAGGCGAGAAGTTTATAGAGGCTGGAATTGAGCATATTTTGATGGTGCAACACATTTAATAATTTTTGCTATGGACTTTTATATTGAATTCGGATATTTCTATATTTGCCTTGCTCGACAGGCTTAAATTTGTTGTAATAGCCTTTGATGGTTTCTCTTGCTAATTGTTCGAGCTTAGGATTAGTACTTTCCACAACTATTGGTTCTTGTTCGACTCTGCCATCTGGAGTAACTACAAGCGCAAATGTGACCGATCCAGTTATGCCAACTAGAGCTTGCGGATCGATAGGAATCCAATCTATAGGTTCTCTTTGATTTGAGGGAATGGGCGTTTCAGGTGAGGCAATTTGACGTAATACTACAATATTCTCTGCTACAGGTTTTGGCGGATCGGGTTTTGCTACATTACTATTGAGGCTACCAGTATTGAGATTGCTAGACTTTTTAGCATTATTATTAGTAGCTAAGTCTGAAGCTTTGGTGCTGTATCCAGTTATGGGATTAATAGGATTAATTATTTCGGGCTTGGTATTCTGATTATTAAGTAGATTGCTCGATGAATTATTGATTAGATTACTTGAAGGATCTATTATTGGTGTGGTCGGGGTAATAGTAATTTCAGGTCTAATATTACTTTTGCCCACGGAGAAATTTAGGTTACTTTGCCTACTATTCAGTGCTAGATTTGAGTTGAGATTGCTGACATTTGGAACAGTCCTAAGATTTGATGTTCGGGGTAAGGTTTGAGGTGCAACCGATAATAATGGCGGTGGTGGATTATAGGCAGGCTGAGGAATAGATAACGGATTATAGGCAGACGAGGGTAGGGAAGGTAGATTAATTTGGTTCAGATTTAAAGGTGGCAATTGCTGAGAAAGTTTAGTCGATCTAAGTAATAGTTCGGGCGGAATAGTAACTACAGGAATGGTAGAAATTTTTGAAGAATTGGTAACAGCTGAGTTGCGCGTAATTGGGTTTGGTAAGAGCAACCAAAAAGCCGTATGGGCAGCAACAGAACCAATCATAATTAGCCAAACTGGATTCTTCCAGCCGAATTTACTAGAATGCGGAGCTAGAGAATGCCAAAATTTTAGATTTTCGGAAATCTCAGGTTCAGATATAGATGGGGCGAGGATTTCTGACATAGATTTAGCTAGTATTTAAGGACTAGAGGGACTGGAGGGAATAGACTTGGACGTAGCGATCGCCACTCGATCTCCAGCAAGTTTACGTAAAACCTCTAACACGTTAATTACCTGCTGATAACTAACACTGGCATCTTCGGCATTTAGTACAACTGAGCCTTGGGGAAATGCCGCAATATAACCTTTAACTGCAACTTCTAAACCCTCAGGCGTAAGTAAATTACCATCTATACGAGTTTTTCCATCTATATCTAAGGTCACTATCAACATCTCATTTAGAGACTTAGTATTTTTAGGCAAATTTGATGCACTTTTTGTTGGTAAGTCCACGCCAATTTGTTGAACTGGGGTTAAACCTGCTGCTATTAATACAAAAAAAGCAAGTATCGCAAACACAACATCAAGCAAGGGAATAACGTTAACTTCAGGAATATTTGACGATTTAGATGTAGATCGAAGTCTCATACTATTTTTGATGCCACTAATTTTTTACGCCATAAGCTGAAATAATACATACTTATTATTAAACTGCAAATATAGTTACTCAAACAAAGATATGACTGTAATTTTAAAAGACTTCTTGGAAGAATGTGAATCCCTGCAATTACTAAGAATAATTGTAAATACTGGAGCGGCAGTTTTAGAGGTACGAGGACATATCCAAAATTTATTTTACGCTGATTTACCTAAAGGTCGATACGCTAATATGCACACCGAAGGATTTGAATTTCATTTAAATATGGATAAAATTTTCAAAGTGAAGTTTGAGCTAGGAGAGGCAAAACGCGGAAACTTTACGACCTATGCTGTACGGCTGAACAACGATCGCGATGAACCTGAAATGAGCCTGTTTTTGCAGTGGGGAAAGCCCGGAGAATATGCGGAAGGACAAGTTGAGGCATGGGGATCACTAAAAGAGAAATACGGAGAAGAATTTGCTGTAACCTTGGCTTAATATTTTTTAAAAATATCGTATGACCTTTAAGTTAATATTTCCTTTATTAAGATTAAGAATGATCGGTAAAATCTCAAGCTCCATCAACGCAATATTTTAGTTGTGTTAAGCTAAATTATTATGATTCCAAAGTTTAATACTCAAGGAAATCTACCAAAAGGTATTCACTTTTGTACTTGGGAAGAGTTTATTGCTCGATTTGGAATTACACCCCATCGACTAAGTTTAATTAGTGGACTCAAGATGGCAATAATCTCATTGAAAAATGCAGGCTGCTCTGTAATCTATGTTGATGGCAGCTTTGTTACAAGTAAGCTTATCCCATGAGACTTTGATACCTGCTGGGATACTGACGGTGTTGATATAAATAAATTGAGGTCAATTGCTCCTAATTTGCTGAATTTTAAGAATAAACGAGCTGCTCAAAAATCCCAGTATAAGGGAGAGTTTTTTCTGGCAGATCGATCTGCGAATCAAGCTGGAATGATATTTTTAGATTTTTTTCAGATGGACAGGGATGGAAATTCAAAAGGAATCATTGCTATAGATTTAGGAAGTTGGGAATATGATTAAAAATGAACGCCAATACAAAATCACAAAAGTTCAATTAAGCAAATTTGAAGAAGCTTTAATCGAGATGATTAAGGTTAAAGATACGGCTAATCAGGAAGATTTACTATTACGCCAAGTACATGTGGAAGCATTGCAAAGTCAGGTTGATGAACTGAAAGAAGAGATTCAAGATTATGAGTTACTAATCACTGAACCAATAATTCATGAACTTAATTCAATAGAATCATTACCATTGCTTCTGATCAAAGCCCGTATTGCCGCTAACCTTACCCAAAAAGATCTTGCCAAACAGCTAGGTTTAAAGGAGCAACAAATTCAAAGATATGAAGCAACAGACTATGCTTCTGCCAGTCTATCTCGCATCATTCAAGTCTCTCAAAAGCTAGATATAAAGTTAAAACCTCCTAAAACTCGAAAAAGACTTAGATCTTTAACAGGTTCAACTTCTTTTATAAAACTATATGTAGGACAAGAACGGAAGGATTCATCTAAAAAACACAAGCTACAGTAAAAGATTTTAGAGGGGGACTATAGATTTTATCATCGTTTTAAGACCTAAAAACCCAAATCCGACTTAGCAACTTCGGCAACTCTTAATACTTCTAAGGTAGAAATTTCTTCCCAAGGTACTTCACCGACTTCACGATAGAATTGATCGTCATAGGCGCGGGTTTGAATGACTACAGGCATGGGTACGGCATGACCTAATACCAGTGCTTGTTGTTTAGAATCGAGTTTAGATAATACCGATCGCAAGTTGGCACTACCAGCTACACCTGTAAAAATTGCTTCGATATCTTTTTCATCATTTAATAAAGCCGTAATTCTCGTACCGATTTGCGACATCACTTCGTTATCAATTCCAGAAGGGCGTTGATCGACAACTAGCAAAGTTACAAAATATTTCCGCATCTCGCGGGCGATCGTGCCAAAGATAGTTTGTTTGGCTGTCATTGGTGCCAGAAACTTGTGAGCTTCTTCGATCGTAATCATTAGTTGTTGGGGGCGATCGCAAATATTTTTAGTTTGAAGAAACTTCTCAGCTTTGCGGACATATTCATGATGAATACGCCTTGTAATAATGTTAGTTGCCAACATATAAGAGAGGAGATTTGATTGGGAGCCAAACTCAATTACTACGTGTTTTTGGGCGGCGATCGCATCGAGAATTTGCTTAATATAATTATGCGGACAACTACTTTTAATATACTTAAGATCGTCTAAGCGATTTAGCTTTCTTTGCAATGCCATAATTGATGACTTGCTACCCATTTTTTGTTCGCAAAATTCTTGAATTTCGATATTAGACATCGCTAGTAAGCGCGTAATCCAACTTTTGCCAAACTCATTGCGGAGAATAATGGCATTTTCTAAACTTGCTTCGGATAGATTTAATTCATCTTTAATTAACATCAAATCTTCGACATCAATTTGATCGTAACTAATATAAAGTTCTTGGGCATCTCTGACTCCACGCCGTAGAGTTGACTCTGGATCGAGGGTATAGATTTGCACTTGGGCGGGAAATAGTTGGCGCAAGCCTTTAACTGTACTAAATTTTTTGCCTTCGCGTGCAGCTTCCCATCCATATTCAGAGTGCATATCAAAGATTAAATTAACTGCGGCTTGCTTGCGAATTACCCCTGAAAGTAACAATCTAGTTAAAAATGATTTACCCGTTCCAGACTTACCAAAAATGCCATTACTGCGCTCGACAAATCGATCCAAATCTAAACAAATAGGTACGGGCATATCAATTGGTTGCCCGATCGCAAAGTTACGTTTAAAAGGATTATCTTCCGATCCAAAAATAATCTTAAAATCATTATCAACCGCATCAAATACTTGACTAAAATGACTGGGAACTGTTTTTACAGGTTGTAAACTTACTTCTTGCGGTTCCTCACCAAAATCTAACTGCCGATTCAAATTATTTAACTGTCTGACAACAGCAAATTCAGGTGCTTTTTTACCTTTAATTTTCTTAATATCAATCAAAATATCCAAAGGATCGGGCGGCGTAAACATTAACATCGGCATTAAATTAATTGTGCCAAAGGTGGTAGTTCCTGATAAAACCTCAGCCAAAAAAGTGTTAGTAGGATCGGGAGGATTAATTAAAATGCGTTGACTCGAAGTTCCCAAACTGACATCGGTGAGCATACAAAAAAATCGCGATCGCTTCCCTTGAACTACTAAAAACTTCCCCACTCGCATATCTTCAACCGACACATCACCATTTAGCCGAACTTCCAAGCCCTGACTCAAAGACCCTTGGACAACTACTCCTAAAGATGGCAATAAATTCATGCAGGTTAGTAATTAATTTAATATGTTCATAATTATATGAAGTTGATAACAGGAAATAATACTAAAATTGCTCTAGTTTTAGATATTTTGATTGAATTTTTGCTAAAAACTTAATTTTTAGGCTTAATTTCAGTTTAATTTACAATAATCCAAAGTTAAATTTGTTGTAGAGTAAAAATACAGAGTAGGAATATAGAGTAGGGGAAAAGTTTTTTGATTTCTATAGAGCGCGTCACCAAAATTTATCTCACTCCGCTTAATTCCTTAATATTTGAGGCACAGAGCATCCATCGCCAGTATCACGAACCCAACACAGTCCAAATGTGTACTTTGTCAAATATTAAATCGGGGCGTTGTCCTGAAGATTGTAAATATTGCCCCCAAAGTGCGAGGAATAACGCCGATATTTCCAAATACGAACTTTTATCTGTAGAGGCGGTACTTAATCAAGCTCAAGAGGCTAAGGCTAATGGATCTACTCGTTTGTGTATGGGTGCGGCATGGCGACAAATAAATGATGGTGAGGACTTCGATCGAGTATTGAAGATGGTTGAGGGCGTAGCAAGTCTGGGCATGGAAGCTTGTGTAACTTTAGGAATGTTGAGGCTAGATCAGGCACAAAGATTAGCCGCAGCAGGACTAACCGCCTACAATCACAATCTGGATACATCAGCAAAATTTTATCCTGAAATTATTACCACTAGAACCTACAGCGATCGCCTAGAAACTATTAAAAATGTGGCAGCCGCAGGGATTCAAGTCTGTTGTGGGGGCATAGTGGGGATGGGAGAGTCAGAAAGCGATCGGATTGAATTACTGCATACTTTGGCTAATCTCGATCCTCAGCCTGAATCGGTACCAATTAACGCTCTATCACCAATTGAGGGTACGCCTTTGGGACATCTCGATCCTGTTAATCCTATTATTTTAGTCAGGACGATCGCCACCGCTCGTATTTTAATGCCCAAGGCGATCGTGAGGCTCTCCGCAGGTCGAAATGAGTTAACCGTGAGCGATCAGGCTCTGTGTTTTTTGGCAGGGGCAAATTCCATTTTTAGTAGTGAAAAGCTCTTGACTACTGTAAACCCCAGTTTGGATCGAGATGCTGAAATGTTTGCTCAGTTGGGACTAACGGCTAGAACGTAATATAATCAAAACTTAATTGCAAGCTACTCTTCTTAAAATTTAACTTAATACTTAACCGTAAAACAAATGACTTCTTATGTTGTTGCCGTTCCCGCTACCACTGGAAATTTAGGGGCTGGATTTGATTGCCTCGGAGCAGCTTTAAGTTTATATAATAGATTTGAATTTTCCCTTGGTTCGGAACTACAAATTAAGGCATCAGGGCTTTATGGCAAGGACATAGTTAAAGATGAGACAAATTTAATCTATACAAGTTTAGTTAAGTTTTTCGAGCATATAGACCTTCCAGTTCCTTTTATATCCATAAATATTGAAGCAAATATTCCGATGGCTAGGGGACTAGGTAGCTCTGCCACAGCTATTGTCGGAGGAATTATGGGCGGTAATTTATTAGCTGGTTCGCCCTTAACGCAAAAAGAATTATTAGATTTGGCGATCGAGATCGAAGGACATCCCGATAATGTGGCGGCAGCGATGCTAGGTGGTTGTCAGTTATCAGCGACAAGACTAGATGGCAGTTGGGAGATTTGTCCGATTAGTTGGCATCCAGATATAGCGATCGCCGTGGCAATTCCTAATTTCGAGCTATCTACTGCCGCAGCCAGAGCCGTCTTACCCCAAACTGTACCCATGGCTGATGCAATTTTTAATGCCGCACATTTGGCTTTGCTTACCCAAGCACTGAGTAAAGGTAATGCTCAGTGGCTGCAAACTGCCTTACAAGATCGACTGCATCAACCCTACCGCGAGAGTTTAATTATAGGTATTAAGGATGTGGAAAAAGCGGCGATCGCCTGTGGAGCTTACGGAATGGTAATTAGTGGTGCGGGTCCGACTTTATTAGCACTGGGGCATCCTAAAAATATCAATGCGATCGCTAAGGGAATGGTTTTAGCTTGGCAAGGTGCGAATGTTATATCAACAACAAAAATTCTATCTATTGCCAGTGGTGGTACAACTTGTAACGCAAATTAAATATAAATTAATAGAGCCCACATTCCGCTCATAAATGAAGAGAAGCTATGATTCTGAACGGGTTAGGATTTGTATCCGCATCATTTATCTGCACCAATTTCATAATTATTTTTGCCTCCCCATTTAAAGTGGAATGTGGGTTGAGCTAATCAAATTTTAATAAATTATTGATATTGGTAATTATGCTTACATTAGTTGCGATCGCTTTAATGTTAAGTTTAGTCGTACAAAAATTTGTACATAATTATTCAAGAGTGTGCTCGTAAAATCCCAAATCGGAGCCAAGATCGGAGATTAAAGCCACAACTAATAATTAAAATACAGAAGTTTGACAGAAGTTTGTAAATATAAAAATCTCGATTTTTTGAGAACTTTAATAAAATAAATTTTGTCACTCAAAACTTTAGTCAGTAAAGACTTTAATCAATAAACATTCGACAGTCATCAACTAGGCAAAGCTATGTCACAGATCCTCGATTCAGTTCCTGAACACCACGATCAAAAATTAGTCTGCTGCTATGTAAATGTCACCAGCAAGATACAGGTAGCAAGAATTACAAATATCGATAACTGGTACTTTGAGAAAGTAGTATTTCCGGGACAGCAGTTAATATTTCAAACCGTTATTGATGCCCAGCTAGAGATCCATTCAGGAATGATGGCAAGCTCTATTTTATCTGATGTTATCCCTTGCATTCAAATCCAAATTCAAGAGGAATCTCAGTTAGTACCCAGTTGGTTGCCAAAGGTACCTCGTAGCGTTGAAGAAACAAAAATAGAAGCCATTTCTTAATTATTATTATCAATCTGTCATTGCCCTGCCGAACCTTTACTTAGATATTAATGGGTTTTAGGATGTCATAAATAAGACCTTTAATTTCTGATATTTAAGTTACATTTAGTAGGTGCATATGAAGAGTAAAGATTTTTAGAATAGATTTTTAAGAATGAATACAAGATTTAAATTTGCGATCGCCTCCGATCTTCATATTGCCCTGCCCCACACAATTTGGCACCATCCTTCGCGTTTTCATCTTGTCGAATTTAGTATTTCTGCATTTGAGGTAGTTTTAGAACAAATTGCTAATCTCGATCTGGATTTCCTCTTATTACCCGGAGATCTAACCCAACATGGAGAACCTGAAAATCATGCTTGGTTAGCACAGAGATTATCTCAGCTTCCTTACCCTGTCTATGTAATTCCGGGAAATCACGATCTGCCTAGACCTTCGACCATGAATGAGTTCACGCCTTTCTATCAAGATTTTGGTTATGAAGATCGATCTAAGCTTTACTATACAAAGCAAATCTTGCCCAAAGTTACATTAATCGGGCTTAACTCCATCAACTTTAATCAAGACGGCGAACAATTAGGCGTAGTCGATCGAGTTCAATTAGATTGGTTGGAGCTAGTTTTACAAAATATTTCTGCTGATGAATTGATTTTAGTCACAATCCATCACAACGTGGTCGAGCATTTACCCAAACAAAAAACAAATCCCCTTGGCAAACGATATATGCTCAGTAATGCCGATCGCCTGTGCGAAGTTTTACATAAATATAACGTCAAGCTAGTTTTTACAGGGCATCTGCACGTTCAAGATATTGCTAAAAGCGATCGCTACGATCTTTATGACATTACTACTGGCTCTTTGGTTAGCTATCCTCATCCCTACCGTATCCTTAATTACGCAGAGGGCAAGCTAGAAATCGAATCTCACTTCATTAAATCTATTCCTGAATGTCAAGATTTGCAGCATTTTTCTAAGGAATGGATGGGCGATCGGGCGGTGCCTTTTGTCATGCGACTACTTACCGAACCACCACTTTGTACCGAGCTTCATCTGGCTGAAGAAATGGCTGAGGATTTACGATATTTTTGGGCAGATATTGCTGGTGGCGATGCTAAGTTTAGTTTTCCGCAGTTTTCATCAAAAGCCAAACATTATTTTGAATCCTATAACGATCGCCCACCCGCCGATAATAATATTATTCTGAGTCTTTAAATATTGTGAGAACGGGCATGGATGCTCCTACACATGAAGCGATCGCAGCGACACCACCAAAAACATTTGGGGCTTGAAAATAATTAATTAATCCTTCAAAAGTCTCACCTAAAGTAAAAAGTAATAGAGCCGACATTGCTACAGGTGAGAGAACTTGAATAAGACTTATAGACTTACCACGAATTCGCCAATGTTAAGAGCCTGTTAAATCCCCCAATCAGGAGATTAATGAATTAACAATTGCTACTGTAACGAGTACTCATTTCGATCCCCAATATATTTTGCCACACGTAAGCTTGCGATCGCTTACTTTAAAAAATTTTAGACTAATTTTTGCCCTACCTTCTGACTTTACCCGTAAAACCCGAAGCTTTAAACTGCATAAGGCTTAATGGTTCTGACATTTCCGCAGGTACGCTAATCGTAATTTCAAAGTTACTTTTACCCGGTGGGATTTCGGCGATCGCTCCCAATCGAGTTCTTTCGGGCATAGCATCATTACCATTGGCATCGTAAACACGTCCAAATACATCAGCATTGAAAACGGTTTGAGATTTAGGGTTACTAGCCGTACCCGTGACCAAATAGCAACTAGCAGACATTACGCCACCGCCTAACACCATATTTGAGGCAATCTCTGGCGGACAAGATCCATAGCTGATATCGCTCAACTTGATCTGTACTGCCGCACTAGCAACAGGAACCCAAGTAGCAATGTTCAGTAATAACGAAATTAAGAAAATTTTAATAAATAGCAGCATGGAATATATCTAAAAATAATTAAAACAAATAATTAGGCAAAATCAAATAATCAAAATAAATAATCTCTCGATAAATTGTACGGCGATCGCAGCGTGTTAAAATTTTCAATAAGATTTTATTTAAAAGTTTAAGAAAGGTTATTTTCATGGAAATTTTATTTGCAGTACTGCCCGAAGCTTACAGAATGTTCGATCCTTTGGTTGATGTGTTACCAGTAATCCCTGTATTTTTTCTACTTTTAGCCTTTGTGTGGCAGGCATCGGTTGGCTTTAAATAAGCTTTCTGAAGTCCTTTCTAAAGGCTTTCTCATAATGGCGATCGCGGGACAAACTTCCATAAAATCAACAATCAAAACTAACTATGTCTTATACAATCGTTACAGATGTATGCGAAGGTGTAGCTGAATGTGCTGCTCAATGTCCCGTAGCTTGTATCCATGAAGGCGGCGGTGCAAATATTAAAGGTACTGCTTGGTACTGGATTGATTTTGCCACTTGTATTGATTGTGGGGTTTGTTTGATTGTATGTCCCGTCCAAGGTGCAGTTTTACCCGAAGAAAGACCTCACCTGCAAAAAACCCCATCCTAAATTACTAAATCATCCACTAAATTATTGATAGATGTATACTTTCTCCATATCTATAAACTCCTCAAAAGTTTGAGATTTAAATATTTCTGGAGTGGCATCAGCAATGTCTGTATTGGCAGTGGTGCGATCGCTTACTCTTTGTTTCAAGGTTTCGGGATCGGCAGTACAGTGGATAATTTCTAGAGGAATTTGGTGGCTATTAGCTTGGGCAATCACTTCAGCGCGGAGACTTTGGCGATCGTACTTGGCATCTAAAATTACCTGAAAGCCCTTGGATGCGAGTGAAATTCCTAAATTAAGAAGTCGATCGTAAGTACGTTTGGTCATTTCTGGGCTGTAAAGTGTATCGTCTCCTCTTTGCATCAGGTCTATACCTGCTAAATGTTTGCGGATAGCATCGGAACGCAGATGGATAGCTTCAATTTTCTGTGCTAACTCTCTAGCAGTTGTACTTTTACCCGATCCAGACAAACCTGACATCATATATAACTTACCTGTGGTGGGCTGAGTATATTGATATGCCAAGTTGTAATAATCTGAGGCTTCTTGTTTGGCTGTTTCTTTAACTGGTTCTGGAATATTAGGATCGTCTAATAAAAATGATGTTACCTTGGCGCGAATGTAAGCCCGCATACTACAAAATAGGGGCAGCAATAATACGCCTCTGTAATCATTAGTAAGCTCCAGGTAAGTATTTAGAAATGCGTTAGCTAAATCTCTCCGTCCTCGATATTGCAAGTCCATCACTAAAAACGCAGCATCATACAAAACATCGGTGTTGCGGAATGGCTCGTTGAATTCGATACAGTCAAAAATTTGGACTTCGTTATCGACCAAACAAATATTTTTTAGATGTAAATCGCCATGACACTCCCGAATTTTGCCCTGAGCTAGGCGATCGCTAAATAAGTCAGCATTGTCAATAAAGCAGCGATCGGTATACCCACGAGTTTGCTCTAATTGGGTTTGAGTTTGGGCGAGACCAATATATTTATCAGTACAAGCATAGTTATCGTCTGCAACCGCTTTTAAACCTGTAGCCGTGCCAAAACTGGAAATGCGATCGCTAGTTTCCGCCTTAGCATGAAAGTTTGCCAACTGCTTACCGATATCTCTAACTTGATCTAAAGTTAATTCATTGCGTTCAAAGACATTAATTAACAGATTCTCTTGGGGAAATTGCACCATTTGAATGGCATATTCCGTCACATTATCTTCGCTAAATTCAAACCGATCGCGATCGCCTGTAATTCCTAAAACTTGCAAATATAAATTTGGAGCGAGTCGGCGATTTAGTCTTAGTTCTTCTTGACAAAAGAAATGACGTTTTTCGAGCGTAGAAAAATCCAGAAAACCAAAATTCATCGGCTTTTTGACTTTATATGCATACTTACCCGTTAGCAAAACAAAAGAAATGTGAGTTTGAATTAGCTCGATCGGCTCGGTGACTGGATGCGGATAAAAATCCTTGGAGAGCATTTGGGTAATTAGCGGTGGTAAGTTCATGCAGTTAGCTTTAAAAAATATGGAAATTATCTGGAAATTATTGGGAGTTCGGACTTTATAGTGGACATTGCAAATATTAGCGATCGCCTCTAGTAGATTATTTTGTCAAGTCTAATGACTCCAAGGATTTTCGATCTAACTGGCTTAAAGCTTCAGCAAAATCTTTAACACCTTTAAACTGTCTATATACTGAGGCAAATCGCACGTATGCAACTTCATTGACCGATTGTAACTGCTCCAGTACCGCTTCGCCAATTTCTCCACTGGAAACACTGCGATCGCTTTTCATTTGAATGCGGGCTTCGATTTCATCGATTATATTTTCTAAGACTTCTTGAGACATCCCAGTTTTTTCGCAAGCCCGAATGATTCCTCTTAAAAGCTTAGATCGGTCAAAAGATTCTTGGGTACCATCTCGTTTGATTACCGCGATCGGGACAAATTCAATGCGCTCGTAGGTGGTAAATCGCCGTTGACATTTTAAGCATTCCCGCCGCCGCCGAATACTTTTACCTTCTTCCGCCGCTCGAGATTCTAAAACTCGACTATCTGTATGTGTGCAAAAGGGGCAAAGCATGAAGTCTCAAAGCACCGTAGGATAATTGAATGGTTAGATTGTAGCCACTAATTTTATCAGAATCTTGAGAATGTTGATTGTACACTGTTGAATTAACAACAATTCTCCTATTTGAAAAATTAGTAAAATCCAAAGCCGATCCATATCAGTTCAAATCTGCAATGAAGTAGCAAAAAATTGCTTTAAAGTAGTCTGAAACTACAACGAAGCAGTAAAAAATTAATCTAAAATTGCTTAAACTTGCAGCAAAGTAATAAAAAATATACTTAAAGTAGTTTAGATTTGTAACGAAGCAATAAGAAATTAATATAAAGTAATACAAACTTGTAAAAAAGTAATAGAAAACCAATATAATGTAGTTTAAATTTTTGACAAAGTAGTAATAAAGTAATTTAAAGTAACCTAGACTTGCATTGAAATAACATAAAGTAGCTTAAATCCATAAGGAAGCAGTAGGAAATTAATATAAAGCAAATTAAATCTATAACAAAGTAGTAAAAAGTCGATCTAATGGAGTTTAGACCTGCAACGAAGTAGTAAAAGTCGATCTAGATCGGTTTAAATTTTTGAGTAGAATTGTTGATGAAATTAGTAACAGTAAGCTTTTGCTATTTGTGAATGCCTAAGTCTGAGGCGTAAATCCTGTAATATTATCTATTAGATTTATTCTTTAATTAACATAGTTAAATTAACAGTTAAACAAGTGGCTAAACCTTTAATTGCCATTTACCCCGGCAGCTTCGACCCAATTACGTTTGGACATTTAGATATTATCGAGCGATCGTGCCAAATGTTTGAAAAATTGACAGTGGCGGTATTAAGAAATCCTAATAAAATATCCTTATTTACGGTACAAGAACGGATCGAACAAATTTCGGCAGTGACCAAACATCTGACTAATATTGAAGTTGATGGGTTTTCGGGATTGACTGTAGAATATGCTCAACAGCGGGGCGCAAAAATTTTGGTTAGAGGTTTGCGAGCGGTTTCTGATTTTGAGATGGAACTACAAATGGCACATACTAATAAAACCTTAAACCACAGTATTGAAACTATTTTTCTGGCAACCTCTAACGAGCATAGTTTTTTGAGTAGTAGTGTAGTCAAGGCGATCGCCCAGTTTGGCGGACAAGTAGATCATTTAGTGCCTGCATACGTGGCTTTAGCTTTACAGAGTCGGCTGCAACCAGAAAAATCGGATTTTGATTAGCGATCGCCAGATTTATTTACTGCTACTCAGCTAAGAGTTCTGCTTTTTACGTTTTATTTTGAATGTTGCAACTATGTTGGGATGTAGGAGAATTACTAAACCCACTACACAGGCTAAACTAATTCCCAAGTTTGCTCCAACCGTAGCCCCGCGATCGCCGATCAGCCCAATTGCGGCTAAAACATTAGGAATTAAAACTGAAGACAGCAAGCATACACTAATCGTCCGTGCCCAGGCATACAAGTTCCAGAGCCCAATTCCCAAAATTAAGGGGACGAGACTGATACTAAGAATAGCAATGTCAAAAAAGAAAGCTAGATTTACGATACTTTCTCCTAGTCGCAAGCCCGAATCTTGATTCTGAATACTCTCAATATAAGGACGGAGGCTGGGGAGCGATCGCAAATTTTGTAACCGCGTGTAAATTAGAATTAGGCTGGAACCAATCATCATGGTTGATAATCCACTAATAGCGATCGGACGTTTAAGTTTTATAATACTTGCTCTCATTTCAGCTAGATCCGATTTTGTTTAAGGTTGAGCCTAAGGTTGAGTTAGAGAATAACGTAATTGGCGTAAAAACGAACTACATTGAATTACGCGTAGGAGATAGTTGGCAGTAAAAGGTAAAAATAGAATTAACGACCATCCAAGGCGATCGGGAAGCGCAATTTGAAATAATTGGGGCATTGTCATAATCAGCGTAATTGAAGTAAGGAGTAAAACCAAACCTAAATTTACAGGAAAAGTAAATCTCAGCAAAGTACGGGGTCGCCAAACCGAGATCCGACAGGCATCCCAAAATACTAATAAACTATAAATCACGCCGATCGTAATTGATACCGCCTGAGCCTGTCCGCGCCCTATTTCTCGGAAGTTTTCGGGTGAGATCGAAGCATCGATATTAAGCAAGCCCAAACCGCCAAAGTATGCCAACATATAACCCAAAGTCATGGCGATCGCCCCAATTAAACCCGTCAACAGACTGTATCCCAAGACATCCTTAAGAAAGTTATTAATTCTTTTGACTTTGAGAATACCTACAGAAATTAAAATTGTCGGTACGCTGACTAAAAAGAAGGTGAGAACTGTAAGCTGGCGCGGCTCGATCGGAAAAGGAAGTTGCACGAATCCCACAAAAGAAATCGTAAAAATGACCATGATATTTTTAGTGAGATAGAGCAAAGCCGAAGCCAGAATTTTCTGTTTGATATCATCTCCTGCTTGAAAGGCTTGGGGTAGAGTCGCAAGAGAATTGTCTAGCAAAATTATATCCGCCACATCCTTACTAATTTGAGCTCCATCATTCATCGCGATCGCCAATTGTGCTTCTTTAAATGCAGGAACATCATTTACCCCATCGCCGACCATTGCCACATAACCACCACTTTTGACCATCGCTTTAATTAGATTGCGCTTGGTTTCGGGGGTAATTCGCCCAAAGACTCTACCTTCGATCGCGGCACGGCTAAAATTTCCTAGACTTAATTTATCTAAATCAAACTGGGTAAACATCGTTTCAGGAGTTACATTTATTCCTGCTTGGGAGGCGATCGCTGCGACAGTATCGGCACTATCACCAGAGATTACTTTAATTTCTATGCCTTTTGCTTGAAGTGAAGCGATCGTCTCTACAACATCGGGACGTAATTCATCATAAAGGAGAACTAAACCACAGTCTTCTCTTAATTCTGGTAATTTAATTTCTGGCTTTACTGGTTCTGGCTTTTTTAGTTCTGGCTTTACTGAGGATAAGTTAACTTTTGATAATTCTGGTTCGCTTTGAACTTTTTTTGTAACTTTAACTTGATTACTTGTAACTACGGCTAAAACCCGAATACCTTGACGGGCATATTCTTGAGCTTTGATCTTTGCTTGAGGATTAGTTAAGAGAATTTCAGGAGAACCAATAATAATTTCCTTAATATTAGCCAATTCATCTTCTCTTTCCTGACTTTCTACAGTGACAGAACCCCATTTACGCAGCGAACTAAAAGGAACTTCATTGATGCGCCTAAAATTAAAATTAAGAATAGTTTTCGAGTGATTAGTCTGGGGATTAGTCTGGGGATTAGGCTGGGAGATACCGACAAACATCGCCATCGCCTTAGCACTACTGTTATGACTGGTCAGCAGGGTTGCATACAACGTAATCAATTCCTTAAGATTCTTGAAATCGTAACCTTCAAGGGGAATAAGATCTTGAACTACAAGCTGATTTTTGGTTAAAGTTCCAGTTTTATCGGTACAAAGAATTCGCACGCTATTCATGGAATCGACAGCATTAATTTTTTGAATTAGGGTCTTTTTCTTGCTAATCTCCACTGCTCCCAGTGCCAAAGCCACGCTAATGGAAAGCACCAAACCTGCGGGAACGAAACTATTAATAATTACAGCCGCATATCTGAGCGTGTCTACAGGGGTTCTACCGCTATTAATACTGGCAATGAGATGCAAAAATCCTGCCACTACTAAGGCAAAAACGAATATCTCAACGACGGTATTGATTTTCTTTTGCAATGGCGTGAGCGATCGCTTGTAAACCCTAGATGTCTGAGATATTTGGGCGGCATAGCTTTCATTGCCAATTTTTACTGCGCGAAATAATCCACTTCCTGCCACGCAAAACGAACCCGAAAGCACTGTATCTCCTATTTGTTTGGGTACTAAATCCGATTCCCCTGTCAATAAAGATTCATCCATTTCTAAAGCAGCAGAATCAATTACTTCTCCGTCTACAGACGCGCGATCGCCGGGTTTAATCTCAATTACATCATCTCTAACTACTTCGCCTAATGCCACAATTAAAGTAACTCCATCTCTTCTCACTGTCACCTGTTGTACCGAAAGCAGAGCCAACTTATCCAGCGATCGCTTCGCTTTGACTTCTTGAAATACCCCCACCACTATGTTGCTGAGAATAGTTACCCCTGAAAACAAAGCATCCATCCACTGTCCCAAGATTGCCAACATTACCAAAATGATGCCAAAAGAAATATGAAACAGAGTAAAAATATTCTCCTTAAATATCTCTTTATAGGTTCGTGTAGAACGAAATACGACTACATTCACATCTCCACTGGCTATGCGTTGAGCTACTTCGGCGGCTGATAGACCTTTCACTAAATTTTCTACGGTATTTTCTGAGATTGAATTATCTAAGCGTGAATCTTCGGATAAAGAAGGGATAACTGATAATTCAGACTTTAATTCAGATTCCATTGATTTACTCTTATTTACTCTTTTTAAAAAAGATCTAGTGAAAAAGATCTAGTGAAATATCTGGATAAATAGAATTATGAAGCGATCGCGCAAACTGGACGTGCAGACTATGACTGGCTTTGAATGCAATAATGTGTGCCTGTGGTAGCCATCCTAGCAAACTCAAATCACCGATCAAGTCTAAAAGTTTATGCCGACAGGGTTCGTTCTCAAATCGCAAGGGAGGATTAAGCCATTTGTACTGATCGCAAACGATCGCATTTTCTAAGCTACCACCTTTAATTAATCCTTGCGATCGCATATATTCCACTTCTTTCGCCATCGTAAAAGTTCGGGCGGGGGCAATTTCTCGGGTAAATTCTATGCCAAAATTTTCTATATTTGGCAGCCAACTAAACCACTGCTGGGCGATCGCTTCAGTCGGAAATTCAATGCCATAGGTAAATCGCAGGCGATCGCTGGGTACTGCTACGATAAAACTATCTCCTTTATTTACGGAAACATTTGCAGGAAGCAATTTCAAGTCCTCAACCATTTCTGCAGTTAGAGATGATTGAGACTTTATTCCGACTTTTGCGATCGCCTCGACCCAAGGTAAAGCCGAACCATCTAAAATTGGTAATTCACTGCGATCGATTTCAATGCGAGCGTTATCGATCCCCATGCTGGTTAGGGCAGCTAAAAGATGTTCTACGGTGCGTACCGTCTTATTATTTTTATTATTTGGATCTCGTAACTCTGTAGATAAAAGTGTAGATGATACCGATTGCCAATGGGCGGGAATAAAACAATCATCGATTGCAAAATACCTGCCCATATTAATTTCAGCAGGCTGGATCGTGACTGTGGCGATTTCACCACTGTGCAAACCCACACCTTTGAGGCTAAAAGTTTTGGCGATCGTTTGTTGATATCTGGGCATTAGCTTTCTTCATATTTTAGAATCTTGAGGTTGAGAATCTTCCTTGGTTCTAGAATCTCCAGATTTTGCGTCTGGAAATTTCTAGCTTGAAATCCGAAAATCTATATCTAAAAATCTATATCTAAAAATCTATATCGATATCAAAATTTTTGTTTTTAAGCACACCCAATCCCAATTCTCCAGAATCGATCAATGGCACTTCGTAATAGGCAAGAATATGAGTGGGGTTAGGTTTTCCCTTAGTGGCACCCGATAAGCCCATCGCAATCACCACACCACAAATCCCCTGCGTGCTTTTACAGCGTTGTAGCCATCTTTGCCGCATTTGAATATCGGGAGGATGATCGTCTGCGCTAAACTCTCCAAATAAATGTAGCTCTTCATTCCCCATAACTAAAAGCCCTAATTCCGAGCGATCGCCGAAATCTTCAACAGGATTAAAACAAACGGCTTTGATGTGTCCCAAGTCTTTAATCTCTTGAATTAATTCGACTGCTTTAGGACGAGAGGTTTGCAATAACAATACTGAGAAAGCATCTCCAGTTTGCGGAAACGGTTTAAGGGCAAAATGGCGATTGGGAGTAGGAGTATATTCGCGCCATAGTTCCACCCCTTCCCATGAAATTCCTAAAAGTTTAATAATTGTATTATCAGGGAGTAGATCTTGATGAATTGCAGTTTCAATTTCTTCATCATCCACAATCTGTTGAATTTCTTCTTCCAAATCGGGCACAGTTTTGACTACGACCTTAATTTCTTTACTTGGTGTCTCGGTCGGGGGCTTAATTTTATAAGTGCCTTTAATGACTTGGTACTCGCCACTTTCTAGTTGGGCTTGATGGCTTGCCACAAACAAATTTAGGCTTTGGATTGCCACAGTTAGAGCGATCGCCTCTTCTTCATACAAAAACGGTCTGCCACCTTCAAGCGGATGTAAAATTCCAAAAATTGGATGAATATTATCACCATTAATTACCCAGCCTTGATTGCTAATAGTCCGAATTTCAGCCTCAGATAGCGACTCATTAGATTCAAAGAGTGTAAATAGGCAGTCTTGGCGTAAAAAGGTTTCTTCTAGATCGTCACTTTCATCCTCAGCAATTAACTCGCGAAAGCGCACGAGAGATTCACGAGATCGATAAAAAATTACGCCCCGTTCCATACCTAAATGTCCCATCACCACGGCATAGAGTGTATCCATATCCCATTTATTGATCTCGATCGCCAAAACCTGATGATCCCACATATACTCCCAAGGGCAAGTGCGCCAGAGTATATCTGCTTGAGCATAAAGTGCCTCAGCCTGAGCGGGCGGTACAGTCGGGGGGGTAGTTTGGGTGTGTTGAATTAGATTATTAAAAATCTCATCGATCATGGGCAGATGATCGATATGCTCGACACAAATATCCAGACTTTGCAACACTCCGCGCAGATAAAATTGCAACGAGCGATCTCGCACTAGGATTTTTTGAGGACGACTGGGTTTGCTCGGACTTTGAGGACGTTCGATAGCCTGTAATAATGCCCGCACGATCGCCTCTTGTCCCATATTCGGTTCTACCACATCCATTGAGCGCACTACACCCATAGAGCCATCCACCCAGAGAATGCACTGAGGTTTGTCTTCGTGGGTACGATCGGCTAGGTGAATTAAATTACTACCGTCATGTTCGTGGACTCTTGGTAGCGATCGGCGATCGCCTTCCCACACAGAATTAGATTGGGCAATCTTTTTAAGACGGCTGATAGTTGAACTTTTAAGAGGTGTCATCGAGAACTCCGAACAATGGAAATAGCGGAAAGGCTTAAAGCTAGGAAATTAGCTAGAAAATTTAAGGTCACTGTTAAAGAATACTTTTTAAGATTACTTTTTAAGATTACTAGTGAAATCCCGCATTACTATATTAAGCAACCACGCACACAAAAAGCGATTTCACGTTTAACCGATATCACATTTAACATAGTTAGGACTTACGCACTCAAATTCACAGAAACTTATCGGGATGGAGTTTGAGGGCGAAGCCCTCAATTGGGGCTGTGCCCCAAACCCCCCTTTAAATATAGGTTTTCT
>Ga0163154_10001409_pt1 | contig 37214 bp, 33 predicted proteins | sample OliLakLV19MP9P1_FD_148649 | JGI IMG/M metagenome (GOLD analysis project Ga0163154, IMG submission 148649) | Freshwater microbial mat bacterial communities from Lake Vanda, McMurdo Dry Valleys, Antarctica - Oligotrophic Lake LV.19.MP9.P1 | ecosystem: Environmental > Aquatic > Freshwater > Lake >... | reverse complement strand
CGGCGCGTTGCTCGGAAATACCAACGGCGCGGTGGAAGTGCTGTGGAATGCCCGCAGCGGGGAGGAAGCCCTTGAAAAGGCGCAGGCGCAAATGCCTGATGTGCTGCTGATGGACTATTTTTTTAAGGGGCGCAATCTGGACGGCGGTGAAACGACCCGCCTGCTCCTGGAGCGACAACCTGATCTTAAAGTGTTGATGCTGAGTGTCAGTTGCGATTTGTCGGTCATCCGCGAATCGCTGCAAAAAGGTGCTCTGGGCTATGTCTCCAAAGAAATCAGCAAGGCAGAACTGTTGCGCGCAATACGGACCGTAGCTGCCGGAGATTATTTCGTGGACCAAACCGCGCTGCGCGAGATCATCGGAGCGATGGTCAAAAAACATCCTAAAACCATCCTGACCCGCCGCGAACTGGAAGTGGCAAAGCCTTATGCAAAAGGGCTTTCTATCCGCGATATCGCCTCGGCGCTTTTTATCAGCGAGGACACCGCAGAGAGTCATATTAAAAACCTGCGCTCCAAAACCGGCGCTTCCAGCCGCTATGAAGTGGCGGAATACCTGCGGAAAATCGGGGAATGGAATGATATCTGACACGGACTGCCCTGTGTTTGTTTGAGATAACAGGGATTTGACGAGGGTGGCATATCATTTTTAAGTCTTCCTGCGTTTGGCAGCACACTCAGCGCGAACAGATCGGCCTTGTCGTATTCTGAGCAAGCAAACTTAAACAGCCTTACCTTCGCCGCGCGTTTTTTCAAAACAATCCAACCACAATATTCTGATATGGCAAAAATACTTTGGGCCGACGATGAGATTGATCTTCTCAAACCACATATTATTTTCTTAAAAACCAAAGGTTTCGATGTAGTGACAGCCAGCAATGGCCACGACGCAGTAGAAATCTACAACGAAGAAGCGGACAGCATTGACGTGGTTTTTCTGGACGAATCCATGCCGGGTCTCACCGGATTGGAAGCGTTGCCGCGCATCAAGGAGCGCAATCCCAATGTGCCGGTGGTGATGATTACCAAGAACGAAGCCGAACACGTGATGGAAGAGGCGATTGGGTCGCAGATTTCCGATTACCTCATTAAGCCGGTGCATCCCAACCAGATACTGTTGACACTCAAAAAGTTGATGGACAACAAGCGCCTGGTGAGCGAAAAAACGGCTATGGACTACCAGCAGGAGTTTCGCCAGATTTTTATGCAAATCACAGGCGGCCTCGACCACGTAGAATGGGTAGATGCCTACAAGAAGATCATCAACTGGGAATTGAAAGTGGATGCCAATGAGGCGACTGGCGTGAGCGACATCCTGGCGCAGCAAAAAGAGCAGGCCAACACGGAGTTTTCAAAATTTGTGGTAAAAAACTATTTCGACTGGGTGCATAAAGACAAGGAAGTCGGCCCGGTCATGTCGCATTCTTTGCTCCGAAAACACGTATTCCCGTATATTGGCAAAGGTGTTCCGACCATCGTGCTGTTGCTCGACAACTTGCGCTACGACCAATGGAAAACCATCGAACCTTTTGTGAATGAACAGTTTAAGACGGAACAGGAAAGCTATTATTTCAGCATCCTGCCCACTGCCACCCAATATAGCCGAAATGCCATTTTTGCAGGAATGATGCCGGTCGACATTGAGACGGCATTTCCGGATAAGTGGAAAAATGACACCGACGAAGGAGGAAAGAATCTATCCGAAGATTTCTTTTTGGAAAAACAGATCGAGCGCGTGTTCCGCAAGGGCATCAAATGGGATTACACCAAGGTCACCAATGTCAACCACGGCAAGGACCTCAATGACAATATCCTGAATTACCTCAACAACGATCTGACGGTTATCGTCTATAATTTCATTGACATGCTCTCGCACGCCCGTACAGAAATGGAGGTGCTGAAAGAACTGGTGGGCGACGAAAGCGCCTACCGTTCGCTGACCCGCTCCTGGTTCCTGCACAGCCCGTTGTGGTCGGCGTTGCGCAAACTGGAAGGCCGCGAAGTGCAACTTTTTGTCACCACCGATCATGGCAGCATTCGCGTGCAAAGCCCTTCCAAAGTGGTCGGCGACCGGGAAACAACCAGCAACCTGCGCTACAAAGTGGGGCGCAACCTACAATATGAGCGCCGCGATGTGCTCGAAGTGCGCGATCCCAAACAGGCAGGTTTGCCCCGCCCCAATATCAGCAGCACCTTCATTTTTGCGAAAGAGGACTATTTTTTCCTGTATCCCAACAATTACAACCACTTCAACAATTACTACCGCAATACCTTCCAGCACGGCGGTATTAGTTTGGAGGAGATGATTTGTCCAATTGTGCGGCTGCGGTCGAAAGGAGGTAACTGACCGCCAGCCGGTAGCCATCCAGCCCCAGCCCCACAATGCTCCCAACGCACTGGGCAGACAAAAAAGAGTGGTGCCGAAACGCCTCCCGCCGATGCACGTTGCTGATATGTACTTCGATCACGGGTGCTGGAATAGCAGCCAACGCGTCGGCCAGGGCAATGGAAGTGTGCGTCAGCGCTCCGGCATTCAGCACGATGCCATCTATTGAGAATCCTGCTTCCTGGAGTTTGTCCAGGAGCGCGCCTTCATGATTGCTTTGGAAGTATTCCAGTTCGATCCCGGGGAATGCTCCGCGCAGTTCGTTGAAAAATTCCTCAAACGTGCGGCTGCCATAAATGTCGGGTTCGCGCTGCCCCAGCAGGTTGAGATTCGGGCCGTTCATAATCAGTATTTTCATGGCTGTACAACCCCTGGACGCGGGGAGCGTTTCTATGTGAAAAAGTTTTGAAGGCGTAAAACTCCCCCGATTTTTGGAGAGATTTCCGGTAAAATTCACTCCCAAGCATGAAACAAATTATTTTTACGACACTTCTCCTCCTTTGCTGCTCCTTCCTACTGACTGCCCAAACGGCAACCATCTCTGAGGGCATTTCCATCCGCAATGACTTTGGATATGAATTGATCGGACGATTGCGCGATCGCGTATTGCTGTTCCGGGACAAATACGATGAGTTTGAAATTCAGGCATTTGACAGCCAGATGCGTATTGCCTGGACCAAAGAACTGAACGATCTGGACCGGCGCGGGGTGCAAATATTGGCAGTGGTGGGCAGTAAAAATGATTTCTCTGTGATCCACAAAGTACGGCGGCGCGGCTATACCGTGCTGCGGGTACACAAATACGACCCCGGCGCCAACCTGATAGACAGCATGACGGTCAAGGACTACGGCGAACGGGTATTTAGTCCGCCGGCGCTCGACCTGGTGCGCAGTGAGGACCGCAACTGCGTCGTCGTTTACAACACGGCCGAGCGCTCCAAACTCGAACTGGTTTGCTTTCGGCTGGATAAAATGCAGGTACTGTGGGACAAAACGGTCAACACCGAGGACGATTTTTATGAATCCAAGGTAGAGGCGATGACGCTGAGCAACGAAGGCGATTTTTTCCTTATCTCGGAGCACAACAACCGCCGCGCGAAAATCGAAGCGCATGAGTACCAAATCCTGCAGGTAGGGGCTGCAACCGAACGCATCACCCGGGTGCCGTTGCGCGATTTCCTCACGTCCGATGTGGATTTTGAATACGACAACCGCAACCGCTTTCTGGTCGGTGCTGGCTTGTACGGCGAAAAAAACCGCGAACGTGCCAATGGTACTTTTTATATTCGATCCATACCTGGTGATACGACGCGAATCATTCGGTATGAACCGTTTGACGATAAATTTATGTCCATCCTCCGGCGCAAGAACGTGGAAGATGACAACAGGGGGCTGGACGATGCGGAGGTAAAACATTTAGTGCTCCGGCAAGACGGCGGGGTGTTGCTGGTGGTGGAGCGGCAGCATGAAATCATGCGCGGCTCGTCGGGGGCACGGGGTTTCTGGCGCGACGGAGTGCGGGCGGTAGTGGATTTTTACTACGACGATGTGTTTATTATAGGTCTCCAGCCCGACGGCCGGGCACAATGGAAAACCGTATTGAACAAGAAGCAGTATTCACAGGATGACGACGGAACGTTCTCTTCATTCACCGTTTTTCGAAGTCCGGATAAATTGCGGTTTTTGTTCAATGACGAGATCAAATACGACAACACGTGCAGCGAATATGTAGTCAATCCCTTGGGCGAATTCGACCGCAACGGCCTGCTCAATACCGAACACCTGGGATTGCGGCTGCGTTTTCGGGATGCCTTGCAAATCAGTGCTTCGGAATGTCTCGTACCTTCCGAATTGCGGAACAAATTGAAACTGGTGCTGCTGCGGTGGTGATTTAAATAGGAGCCTCTGTACCTTCGCCGCCACATTTTTTACGATCCATGATCCAACGCATTCAATCTGTTTTTCTCTTTTTGGCAGCAGGTTCCGCCCTCGGCCAATTTATGTTGCCCTACCTCACTTCTGCCACCAATGCTGCCCTGGTGTTCGCAGTGCCTGCGCTCAATGATGGCCGGTTGAATCCTGTTGACAACATCGGTCTGCTGGCATTGACCTTGATGACCAGCGTGGTATCGCTGATCGCCATTTTTCTTTTTCGCAATCGTCCCTTGCAAGGCAAACTCACCATTGGTGCTGCTGCGGTGTCGCTGTTGCTATTGGTACTGGCTGCCTTCACGACCAAACAGACGCTGGATGCCGTGCCTGCTGGCGAAACCGTGCAGTACAATGCAGGGCTGGCACTGCCTGCCTTGTCCCTGGTTTTTCAATGGCTGGCATTCCGCAACATCGGTAAGGACGAAAAACTGGTGCGTTCCATGGATCGCTTGCGTTAATGGCCTAATTGCCACATTCTCAATCATATAAAACCTCGCATCGTTGGATACCGCTGAACTCATCCGGAAGGTCCGAAAGGTCGAGATTAAGACCCGGCGACTGACCCGCAACCTTTTTACCGGCGGCTATCACAGCGCGTTCAAAGGGTTGGGCATGTCATTCAGCGAAGTACGCCAGTACGAATGGGGGGATGATGTGCGAAACATTGACTGGAACGTGACTGCCCGGACGGGAGAACCACACGTTAAGATGTTTGAAGAAGAGCGCGAACTGACCGTGATGCTGCTGGTAGATGTGAGCGGCTCCTCGTTTTTTGGCACCACAGGCCAGTTCAAACAGGACATACTGACCGAAATATGCGCCGTTTTGGCTTTTTCGGCCGATTCCAACAATGATAAAGTGGGATTGCTCCTGTTCGCCGAACAGCCCCTGCTTTTTATTCCGCCCAAAAAAGACCGCCAGCACACCCTGCGCCTGCTGCGGGAATTGTTGAGCGTACAACCTTCCGAACGTGGCACCGATCTTTCTGCTGCCCTGAAATACACGCGCAATATCCTGAAAAAGAGGAGTGTATGTTTTATTCTGTCTGATTTTGAAGCGCCTAACTGGGACAAGGCGCTGCGGGTACTGGCACGACGCCACGATTGTATCGGCCTTCACTGCTGGGATCCGCGCGAGCGCACGTTGCCGGACGTGGGTCTGGTCCGCCTCCGCGACCCGGAAACGGGCCGTCAAATCTGGGCGGATACCACCGATCCTCGGTTGCGCCGGGATTATACCGTGCAGTTTGACGCCCGCCGCAGCCAGGCGGAAGCGGTCTTCCATAAGGCCGGGGCGGATTTTCTGAGCCTGCCGACGACAGATTCATATATCCATGCACTGCTGCGCTTTTTTGAGCATCGGGCGGGCGCAAACCCCTAGTGCCCCGTCCGGTAGTTGGCGTATGAATCCAGCGCCCTATTTCCCCTTCTTCTGCGTTGCTCATCGGTTAAAATATCCCCTATTTCGCCCTCCTCGCGCCTTGAGGAAGGAAAAACATGTCTCCTGGATTGATACGTCAATCGCTGGACGCGGCACTAGACAACCGATCCGTTTGCCTACCGGCCAATCGCCAGATACCGATCAAAGGCGAGCCCTCCTTTTTCACAAAAAAATTTATTGTCAAAAAAAAGACTCAAACCATGCAAAACATCGTAGGCCAAACACCCAGAGGCAGCGACTTTTTCCCTCGAAATACTATTGTCGAAAGGATTTACTGCCGCTTGGAGAGTGGCTATATGCTCAATAAAATCGAGTGGCTGATGCCGTTTTTTATCCTGTTGGTCATCCAGATGGTAATTGACGAGTCAGAGTTGAACACACAGCAACCTGTACCAAAAGAATTGATTGACAAGGTATTGTCCAAAGCCTCCAACCACCGGAACAAGATCTATTTTGAAAATTACTACAGCCGCCTCGACAAGACGTTGCCACCGGAAGAAAGTCTTACCGCAAAAGAAATACTGGCCGAAGTAGCGCGAAAAGGTGCTGTGCCAGTTGGTGATTTCACCCAAACCAATACCCCTTCCGTACTGGAAATCCTCGAATTCGACGGTTATATCCACTTGGACGAAAGCAAAACTTGTCGTTTCAACTCACCTATCCTGCGGATGTGGTGGGAAAAATTTGCCCGATAACATGAGCGCAATCCTTCCAGTGCGGCAGACAGTCGCCAACATCTATAACCCGCAAAATCAGACCAAGGAGCAACTCATCGAAGGTTTTGTGGTGCGGCAGCAACTATTCAAAAAGTTGTTCAAGGTCATCAAAGATGCCAAAATGGAGGTTCCTGAACAGCACTACCTCCTGCTTGGACGCAGGGGCATGGGCAAGACTACCCTGCTGCTGCGTTTGGCGTATGAGATTCAGAATGACTCCGCCCTCAACGGATGGTTGATCCCGCTTGTATTCAACGAAGAGGAGTATGGTATCCGCACCTTGTTCAAATTCTGGGAGCGGGTCATGGAATTGCTGGAGGAAAAGCACCCGGCTTTCCGGTTCGAAGAAGGAGCACTGCGGCAGATCAGCCGCCAGCATGCCACTGACCATGATGCTTATGAAAAGGCTTTATTCGAATGGCTGAGTACCGAACTTAAACGCAATGGCAAGAAGCTCATCCTTTTCATGGACAACTTCGGCGATATGGCCCGCAAGCTCAGCGATACGGAGGCCCATCGCCTCCGTAAGATTCTTCAGACCAGCAGTGACATCCGCATTTTTGCAGCATCTTCAGTAGTACTGGAAGCATTTTATAAGTACGACCATCCCTTCTACGAGTTTTTCAAAACCGAGGAACTCAAAGGGCTGAATGAATCTGAAACCCGCGAACTTTTGCTTTCTCTTGGCCAGCACTATAAAAAGGAGGAGGTGCGACGTATCATAGAGCAAAATCCAGGGCGTGTAGAAGCCTTGCGCCGCATTGCGGGTGGGGTCATTCGTACGATTGTACTGTTATTTGAAATATTTTCCGATGATGAAGATGGCTCGGCATTTCATGATCTACAAGTGATCCTTGACCGGGGTGTCACCAATCTCTATAAGCATCGCATGGACGATCTATCCGACCAACAACAGGCTATCGTAGAAGCGATTGCCCTGAATTGGGATGCGATCAGCGTGAAAGAGATAGCGGAACAGACCCGCTTGGAAAGCAAAATTGTATCGGCTCAACTCAGTACGCTGGAGAAAAATGGCATTGTCGAGAAACGTGCTACCCGCACTAAAAACCACCTCTATCTCATTGCCGAGCGATTTTTCAATATCTGGTTTTTGATGAGACTGGGTCGTAAATCAGACCAAAAGCGTGTGTTGTGGTTGGTGCGTTTTTTTGAGGATTGGTGTGACAGAACTCTGATGAAAAGGCGTGCCGAACGACATGTAGGAGCGATACGTGGAGGCAGGTTCGATGCGGAAGCCGCATTCTACATGACGCAGGCTATGGCGGGAGTGAAAGATTTAGATATGGTTTCGAGGCACAAAATGTTGGAAGAGACTCGTAGTTATTTATCAGGAAAAGACAGCGAATTGGCTCAATCGTTGAGTCAATCTGATTTAGATACAGCATTGGAAGCAATTGAGAAATGGTATGCAGGAGAGCAGCAAGAGGCCTTGCACTTGCTCAAAACGGCTCGCTCGTTTACTGGCTCGAAAATAAATACATTGCTGGAAAAGGAAAATGATGTACCCACCTTTCAGGATATGGAGCAAAGCGTGTCGCAATCCTGGCAAGAAGCGATGGATGATTTTGCCTGTGATATAGGATGGGTTTTCAATGATGATTTACAAAAGGCTGCCACAGCTTGGGAATGTTTTGAGCGCAGTGCTCAGTCTGGATATCCTCGTGCTTTCAATGCGTTCGGCTGGCTTTACCAAAATGAGCACAAAGACTTGGCAAAAGCGGAAGAATGGTGGCTGAAAGCAGCGAAAAAAGGTAATTCGGGTGCGATGTTCAACTTGGGATGGCTTTACCAAAACGAATACAAAGACCTGTCAAAAGCGGAAGAATGGTGGGTAAAAGCGGCAGATTTGGGAAATATATATGGATTGAATTCATTGGCCTGGCATTTTTTAAAAGAAAAAAAAGAAAAAAATAATGCTCTTGAACGAGCTGCGGGCGCTTATCAAAAAGACCTCGGTGATTCATATTGTGCTCATACCTACGCTTGTACCCTGCTTTGGCATAGTAATACGGTAGAGGCGTTGGAAGTCGCACGCAATTTTATGTGGGATAAAAAATTGCAGGAAATACGTAGTGATGACTTCTTCCTTTTTTTCACCCTCCTAATCGCGAAAAACCAAACCCAATATCTCTACGACCTCTTCACCTCCCCTCAAGGTATAGAGCACGAATTCAAAGACCGCTTCAAACCCATCTGGTATGCCATCCTGAAAAAACTCGACCATCCGGACTTCCTGCGTATGGGTGATGAACTCAGCCAGACCGTAGAGGAAGTGCTGGCCCGGTCAGAGCAATTAGCCGTGGATTATGCCTAGCGTTTCCTTTTGCCAAGGGCAAAAACTACCTTTGCGCCGCTTTGGCAAATCCTGAATTGGCGTTGGTGACAAGTCTGCCCGATGCCGCCCCATTCATCATTCATCATTCATCATTCAAAAAAATGGCCTACCTCTTCACCTCCGAATCCGTGTCCGAAGGGCATCCCGATAAAGTAGCCGACCAGATCAGCGACGCAATACTCGACGAGTTTCTGCGCCAGGACCCCAATTCTAAAGTTGCTTGTGAGACGCTGGTAACCACCGGATTGGTGGTAGTAGCGGGCGAAGTGCGCTCCGCCGCCTACGTAGATGTGCAGACCGCCGCCCGGCGCGCTATTGAGCGCATCGGCTACACGAAGGCAGAATACCAGTTTGATGCTAAATCCTGCGGCATTCTCTCCGCCATCCATGAGCAAAGTGCTGATATTGCGCAAGGGGTAGATGTGGGCAAAAAAGAAGACGACCAAGGTGCTGGCGACCAGGGCATGATGTTCGGCTACGCCACCAACGAGACCGACAATTACATGCCCCTTCCGCTGGATCTTGCTCACTTGCTGTTGCAAGAACTGGCAGCCATCCGCAAGGAAGGCAAGCAGATGAAATACCTCCGCCCCGATGCCAAAAGCCAGGTCACGATCGAATACACGGACAAGCACGTTCCGAAAAAAATCGACACGATTGTCATCAGTACCCAGCACGACGACTTCGCTGAAGACGCGATCATGCTGGCGAAAATCGCTTCCGACGTACAGAAAATCCTGATTCCGAGGGTAAAAAAACGCTTGCCAGCCCGCGTGGCACGGCTTTTCACCGCCGATGTCAAGTACTTTATCAACCCGACCGGTAAGTTCGTGATCGGGGGGCCGCACGGCGACACCGGACTCACGGGCCGCAAAATCATCGTGGATACCTACGGCGGTAAAGGCGCCCACGGCGGCGGAGCATTCAGCGGTAAAGACCCTTCAAAGGTGGACCGCTCAGCAGCGTACGCGACCCGGCACATCGCCAAAAACCTGGTCGCTTCGGGCCTTTGCAGCCAAGCCCTTGTACAAGTGGCTTATGCGATCGGCGTGGCGCAACCGGTTGGCCTCTATGTCAACACTTATGGCACCTGCAAATTGAAGGGTGTTTCAGACGGCGAAATCGCACAAAAACTTCTGGATGTTTTCGACCTGCGACCCGCAGCCATCGTGCGCCGCTACGGATTGAAAAACCCCATTTTTTCCGAGACAGCAGCCTACGGGCATTTCGGACGCAAGCCCGAAATGAAAACTGTGCAAATCGGCCTCAATGGCAAAACGGAAACCCGGCAAGTAGAGACCTTCACCTGGGAAAAACTGGACGCCGTAGACGACATCAAAAAAGCATTCGGAATGTAATTGAGGGACTGAGGACGTTGGAATGAGGACATTGGACATTCCACGTCCTCAGTCCAACGTCCAACGTCCTGAATCCAACGTCCTCAGTCCAACGTCCTGAATCCAACGTCCTCAGTCCAACGTCCTGAATCCAACGTCCACACCATGCAAAACTACCTCGACATGCAGTCCCTCAACCAGCAAATTCAGCGCGAAAGTGAATTTGTAGAGCATCTCATGACCGAGACTTCAAAAGTCATCGTCGGGCAGGAACAAATGCTGGAACGATTGCTGATCGGGGTATTGACGCGGGGACATATTCTGCTGGAAGGCATGCCTGGATTGGCTAAAACATTGGCGATCAAGACGCTGGCGCAGGCGGTGGATGCAAAATTCAGCCGGATACAGTTTACGCCGGACCTCTTGCCCGCCGATGTGGTAGGGACGATGATTTACAACCCTGCGAAATCAGAATTTACGGTGCGCCGCGGCCCGGTGTTCGCTAACTTCGTGCTGGCCGACGAAATCAACCGGGCACCCGCCAAAGTGCAAAGTGCGCTGCTGGAAGCCATGCAGGAGCGCCAGGTGACCATCGGTTCGGAGACCTATCCGCTGGAAGACCTGTTTCTCGTGCTGGCCACGCAAAACCCGATCGAGCAGGAAGGCACTTATCCGCTTCCTGAAGCCCAGGCTGACCGCTTTCTGATGAAAGTGAAAATTGGTTATCCGACCAAAGAGCAAGAACGTGACGTGGTCCGCCGCAACCTGAGCGGCGAGCAACCCAATGTCCATAAAGTCGTCAGCCAGGCGATGCTGCTACGCGCCCGGGAAGTGATGCACGGCATTTACATGGACGAAAAAATAGAGCAGTATATCCTTGACATCGTCTTTGCCACGCGCCAACCGGCTGATTACGGGCTGGGACAACTGACCCCGCTGTTGAGTTACGGCGCCTCACCTCGGGCGAGCATCGCGCTGGCGCAATCGGCCCGCGCGCTGGCATTTCTGCGCCGGCGCGGCTATGTGGTGCCGGAAGACGTGCGCGCCATCTGTCCCGATGTGCTGCGACACCGCCTGGGATTGACTTATGAGGCCGAGGCAGAAGGGGTACACCCGGAAGAAATCATCGAGCGCATTCTGAACGCGGTGCCGGTACCATGAACAATACATTCACCATCAAACTCCCGGTCTTCGAGGGGCCGTTCGATCTCCTGCTCTTCTTCATCGAGCGGGATGAACTCGACATTTACAACATCCCGATCGCGCAGGTTACCGACGAGTTTTTGGACTATTTACGGCATTTGGAAGCGGTGAACATTGATTTGGCCTCCGAATTCATTGTCGTAGCGGCCACACTCATGCGTATCAAGGCCAAAATGCTACTCCCCCGCAAGCAAGTAGACGACGAGGGCAACGAAATTGACCCGCGCCGCGAACTGGTAAATCGCCTCCTGGAATACAAACGCTACAAAAGTGTCCTGGAAGACCTGCGTCGCCTGGAAGAAGTTCGTGCCTTCATGAATCCACGCGGCTACGCCGCTGCCGAACTCCGAAAATTGGCCGAAACAGCCCTGGCCGATGCGGAAATGGAATCCGTGTCGTTGTACAAATTGCTGCGCGTATTCGAGCGGCTACTGGTCCGATTCGAAGAAGATAAGAAGGCAAAGCGGGTACATACGGTCTACAATTTCAATTACACCATTCAGGATCAACGCGCTTACCTGCTCAATTACATCCGGGGAGGTCAGAAGGCGAGTTTTGAAACGATGTTTTTAAAATTGGATAATCGTATTCACGCAGTCGTTACTTTCCTGGCCTTGCTTGAGTTGCTCAATGAGCAGCATGTAGCCCTGATTCAGGGGGAAGGAACCAATAACTTTTGGCTCGCAGAGCCGGAAGAAGAGCCTGCTTGATCGAAACCACACTCCATGTCCACGTTTCGCACGCCACTACTGGTCCCGCCCGCCCCGTTCCGAATCAGCCACGACGACCGGCTGATGTTGGTCGGTTCCTGCTTCACGGAACATATCGGGGAGCGGCTATCGGCTGGCAAATTTTCCGCTCTGGTCAACCCTTTCGGCATCGTGTACAACCCGGCATCCATGGTTCGATGCCTGGAGCGGTTATGGGCTGAAAATCAGGTTTTTGATAAAACCGAACTCTTCGAACACGCCGGCTTGTGGCGCAGTTGGGAACATCACGGGCATTTCGCACAAGCGGACAAAAACGCGGCACTCACGAATATCAACAGAGCATACTGGTCGGGTGCAGATTGGCTGCACCGCTCGAATCGCTTGCTGCTGACATTCGGCACGGCAGATGTATTTGCCTTACGCGATACGGACCAAGTCGTCGCCAACAACCATAAGATGCCTGCGGCTCATTTCGTGCCGCGCCGACTTTCAATAACCGAAATCGTGGACGGCACGCTCGGCATCTTACAAAAAATAAAAATAAAAATCCCTGATTTACAGGTAATTGTCACGGTCAGCCCGGTGCGCCACCTGCGCGAAGGAGCGGTGGCCAACCAGCGCAGCAAGGCTACACTGGTGCTCGCTTGCGAGCAAATTTGCCAAAATCTGCCTTTCGTGCACTATTTCCCGGCTTACGAATTGTTGCTCGACGACCTGCGGGATTATCGCTTCTATGCTTCCGATATGGTGCATCCGTCAGAAATGGCTGTGGATTATATCTGGCAGGCGTTTTGCGACGCATACTTTTCCAGCGGTACGAAGGCTTTGTTGAACAGCATTGAAAAAATCCAGGCTGCTGTTGGACATCGGCCCTTCCATCCTGACATCCCGGAACATCAGGCATTTTTGCAAGCGCAATTGGAGGCGGTCGAGCGGTTACAAAAGGAGTGGCCGATGCTGAATTTTTCGACAGAACGCGCGCATTTCGAGCGATAAAGAGTATAGAAAAATTTTTTAAATCTAAACCTGATCCATTTCAAAAACCAGTCATACATTTGTCTTGATGTTTTGAATTTATCCTACCCGCCAGGGTCTCTCTCAATACTTTCTTTTAATCCATCCAATTTTGAAGTATGGCAAAACCGGCAGGTATTTAACCCCCTGCCGGTTTTTGTTTTTGATTCAACACCCCGGAAACCTGTTCCGGGAATATCTGAAAGAGAAATCATTGAACTGTTCAAAACAGGTTTCTGAGGTACATTTATCCCGATTATATTCGCGTTCACTATGAAAATCGGCCTCTTTTTCGGCTCTTTCAATCCCATCCATATCGGACATCTGATCATCGCCAACTATATGGCGACGCAGACCGATCTGGATAAGGTATGGTTCGTAGTGAGTCCGCACAATCCGTTGAAACCCAAAAAAACGCTTGCCCGCGACCACGACCGCCTGCACCTGGTGCGGCTCGGTATCGGCGATAATCCCAAATTGGAAGCATCGAATATTGAGTTTGGACTGCCGCAACCCTCTTATACCGTTGACACGCTGGCGGTGTTGCGGGAGAAATACCCGGAGCGCGAATTTGCGCTGATCATGGGCGGCGATAACCTGGCGACGCTCCACCTCTGGAAAAATTACGAACAAATACTGGCCCACCACGACCTCTACGTGTACCAACGCCCTCAACATGATCTGGGCGTATTGGCGACCCATCCGCGCGTGCGCATCTGCCAGGCCCCAATGCTCGATATTTCGGCTACTTACCTGCGTGCCTGTATCCAGAATGGAAAATCAGTGCGTTATCTCGTACCGGAAGCCGTGTGGGAATATTTAGATGGCAGTCGCTTGTACAAAAGCAGATGAAATGGAGGACGGGCAACCGTTCGGCCACTTGACGCACCACTACAGGACTTCAAAATTCTATACGCTGCACACGCCAACTCCGCCATTTTTTCCATGCGCTACTTAGTCTTTACACTCCTGCTTTTTATTTTTTCCGTAAAAACAGCGGCTCAATCCCGCGTTGATTCGCTTTCAGACCTGGCGCTCAATCAGTGGCAACAATACCTGCCCTGGCAGCGCGCCACGTATGTCACCCAAAGTGCCAAAAAAGTATGGTTTGCGACCGAATGGGCGGTCGTGGAAGTGGACAAACAAGAGCGCAGTCCAACATTTCTGACCAAGGTAGAAGGCATGAGCGATATCGAGATCGGCCTTATTCGCTACAATGCAGTGACAGAGAACCTGTTGGTGGTGTATAAAAACAGCAATATGGATTTATACAAACCTTCCGACGGCTCGGTCACCAATTTACCTTTCATCAAAAAGAATGCGAATATCATCGGCCTCAAGACAGTGTACGATGTCGTGTACGATGGTAAAACAGCCTACCTGGCTTGCGGCTTCGGACTGGTGAAAATGAGCCTCGAAACGACGGATGCAGAATATACTGTTTTCACCGGCACGCCTATGCGCTCGTTTGCAGTCTATCAAGGAGGGCTGTATGCCGGCACAGATAAGGGATTGTTTTACCTGCCCGCCAGTGATGCCAACCCGGAAGATTTCAGTCGTTGGAAGTTGTTGGGCGCCGCAGAAGGATTTCCCGAAGGAGAATCCGTCAAAGCCATGGTGGTATGGAACAACAGTCTGTTTGCCGGTATTAAAAAATCAGTGTTTCGTTATGATGGCGACATGGCGATATTGGCGGCTTCCAATCCCGACCGGGAAATCAATTACCTGACCGCTGAAGGGACAGGGTTGATGATCTCCTGGCGCAAAGATTTCAATGGCAGTATTGAGTACATGGAACCCAGTGGCGCCCGCTACGAAATCAACTGGCAATGCAACGTTGGTCAGCCGATCTACGGCATTGAAGACGGCACGAAAAAATTCTGGATCGCTGATTTTGCAGAGCAATTCAGGTATATGGACTTGAATCCGGCGACCGCCCAGTGTGAGGCATTCCGATATAATTCACCTTTTGAGCACAGCACCACCGAGATTGCCATCGGAACCAACCGGGTATTGGCCTCTTGCCTGGGAGCAGATCAATTCCTGAATGTTATATCCACCCAACGAGGCATCGATATTTTCGAAGATGGGCAATGGCGGCGCTTTAACCGGAATACCAACCCGGAGTTGGTAGATGCCAAATGCGTAGAAGCATTTTGGAAGGTAGTTGCACATCCGACCGAAGATAAATTTTACATCGGCAGTTTCGCTCAGGGATTGGTAGAAGTGGGCAGCGATGGCAAGGCTAAATGTTACACCAAAGATAATTCTATTCTACAGAGCGGTACTGGAGGGTCCACCCGGACTGCTATCGGCGGCATGGCGTTCGATAAACAAAACAACCTGTGGTTCAGCAACTACAGCGCAGGCGCGCCCATTGCCGTGCTCAAAGCGGATGGTACACTGCGTAATTTTTCGGCGGCGCCTTTGCAAAATCTGTTGCAGGTAGTAGTAGATAACAGCGGCTATAAATGGTTCGCCAGCGGGTTCCAGGGTGGCGTGTTGGTCTATGACAGCGGCAAGGATATTGACAACCCCGCCGACGACCGCTATCGGGTCATCAATACGGGAAACAGCGCGCTGCCGACGAACAATGTGAACTGCATATCCGTGGATATCGAGGGCGACGTGTGGATTGGTACCCAACAGGGCGTGGTCAGTTTCGAGTGTGGCAGCAATGTATTCGACGCAGGCTGCACCGGTCGGCGCCGGATCGTGAATGTAGACGGATTCAACGGCTACCTGCTTGAAACAGAGAATGTTCGCACGATTGCTGTTGATGGCGCCAACCGGAAATGGTTTGGAACGGGCAATGGCATTTTTGTGCAGTCGCCCGATGGATTGGAGCAGGTGGCCCGACTCACCAGCACCAACAGTCCCCTGTTTGATAACGTAATTTCGGACATCGCCATCAATCCTGTTAACGGCGAAGTATGGATCGCTACGGAAAAGGGCCTGCAAACACTGCGCGGGGAAGCCACCGTGGGTGGCAAAGTCAACAGTGCTGCGCCCTACGCTTATCCCAATCCGGTTCGCCCCGATTACGACGGCCCCATCGCCATCTACGGCCTTGCCCGCGATGCGAACGTGAAGATCACCGATGTAGCGGGCAACCTGGTCTATGAGGGTACGGCCCTCGGCGGACAGGCCGTCTGGAACGGACGCGACTATCTGGGGCGCCGGGCGGCTTCGGGTGTTTATCTGGTGTTTGCCACCAGTTCGGAGAGTTTTGACAGCCCCGATGCGATCATTGCCAAAGTGGTGATTTTGAACTAGCGAAGTGCGGATTTGTTGAGTTGCGGATTTGGATGTACAGATCCCCAACTCAACGAATATGCCTACCTGGTACAACAGCCGCGTCCTCCGCGTCGAAGACGCTGCCCCGAACGTCCGCCGGTTTTGGGTGGAAATTCCGGAATTAGATCAGTTTGATTTTAAAGCCGGACAATTCGTTACGATGGATTTGCCGCTCGGCGAAAAACGCCTGCAACGCTGGCGCAGTTATTCCATCGCCAACGCGCCCGACGGTTCCAATGTGCTGGAGTTTTGTGTGGTGCGCTCTGCTACCGGCGATGGTACGCGCTACCTGTTTGAAGAGATCAACCCGGGTTGCGAGTTGCGGCTCAAAGGCCCGGATGGTGGTTTCGTGCTGCCCGACACCATTGAACGTGATTTGGTACTGATCTGTACGGGTACTGGGGTGGCACCGTTTCGCAGCATGATTCTGGATTTGAACCGTTCGGGCCGCGCACACTGCAATATCCACCTCATATTCGGAACCCGGGAAGCAAGCGGTATCCTTTACCGCAATGAATTTGAATCACTGGCCCAATCCATGCCTGGTTTTCGCTACGATATTGCGCTGTCCCGCCAAGCCGATTGGCTGGGTCATCGGGGCCATATACATGCCATTTATCAGAAAGCCTACCGCGAAGTACGTCCCGATGTAGCGTTCTACCTCTGCGGGTGGAGCAATATGATTGACGATGCGGTAGCCAATCTGATTATTGGGATGGGCTATGAGCGCGGACAGGTTTTTTATGAGTTGTATGGCTGAGCCAAAGTGAGCGAATTACATACCTTCGCCGACGAATTTTCGCCAGGCATCCAGCATCAAAAAAATCTATTTTCCAGCCTCCACACCATGCTCAACATACGCATCCGCAAAGTCGCCGTACTCGGCTCCGGCCTCATGGGCACCGGCATCGCCGCCCACCTCGCAGGCTGTGGCCTCGAAGTCCTGCTCCTCGATATTGTGCCGTTCGATTTAAAGGAAGACGAAGCCAAAAAACCGGCAGCCCGCAACCGAATGGCTTCGACCTCGCTGGCCAATGCGCTCAAGGCCAAGCCTGCGCCATTCTACGACAACAAATTCGCCGGGCGCATCACAGTCGGAAACTTCGACGACGATATGCCTAAAATCAAGGATTGCGACTGGATCATCGAGGTTGTGGTGGAGCGGTTGGACATCAAAAAACAGGTGTACGAAAAGGTGGAGCAATTTCGGTCCAAAGGATCGCTGGTGACTTCCAATACCTCTGGCATTCCCATTCACATGATGGCCGAAGGCCGCAGCGAGGATTTTAAAAAGAACTTTTGTGGTACGCACTTCTTCAACCCCGTGCGTTACATGCGCCTGCTCGAAGTGATTCCGACCGCCGACACCCATCCGGATGTGACGGCATTTTTCATGCATTACGGCGACGTGATTTTGGGCAAACAAACGGTGCTCTGCAAAGACACCCCCGCTTTTATCGCCAACCGCGTAGGCGTATATGCCATGGCGAAAATCTATGCGCTTACCCAGGAAATTGGTCTGGGCATTGATACCGTGGACGCGCTCACCGGTCCTGCCATTGGCCGTCCCAAGACAGGCACCTTCCGCCTGGGCGATCTGGTGGGCATGGACACCGCAGTTCATGTCATCAACGGGATGCGGCAGAACTGCCCGGACGACGAGCAGATTTCCAACATGGAAGTGCCAAAATTTTTGAATTTTTTGGTGGAGAATAAATTTTTTGGCAACAAGTCGGGCCAGGGTTTTTACAAAAAAACCGCTGAAAAGGATGCTAAGGGTCGCCCGGTCGTGCTGGCGCTGAACCTGGAAACCCTCGAATATGTGGTCCCGACGAAAGAAAAACTGCCTATTCTCGACACATTGAAACAAATCGAGGAATTGCCGCGCCGCATCAAGGCGGTGTTTAAAGGGACTGACAAAGGGGCCGTACTGTTGCAGCGTTCTCTGTTGGGATTGTTCGCCTACGTCTCGAATCGTGTCCCGGAAATTTCCGATACCGCCTATGCCATTGACGACGCACTTCGCGCAGGTTTTGCCTGGGAAGCCGGACCGTTCCAGTATTGGGACATGGCAGGAATTGCGGAAGGCGTAGCATTGGCCGAAAAAGAAGGACACTCCATCGCGGCTTGGGTAAAAGAAATGCTGGCTGCCGGAAATACATCATTTTATAAAACGGAGGGCGGCAAACGCTTATGCTATAACCCGTCGAGCAAGCAATACGAACAACTGCCTGGTGGCGAATCATTCATCATTCTGAATGCCTACCGCTCACAGAAGCCGGTCTATACCAATTCGGAATGCACGCTGCACGACCTTGGCGACGGAGTGCTTTGCCTCGAATTTCATTCTAAAATGAATGCAATCGGAGAAGGCATCCTGCGCGGTATCAACGATTCGATCCAGATTGCGGAAGAGCAGGGCTGGCGCGGCATGGTCATTGGAAACAATGCTGCCCAGTTCACTGTCGGTGCCAATCTGATGATGGTAGCCATGATGGCCTATCAGCAGGAATGGGACGAACTGAATATGGCGACCAGCGTTTTCCAGCAGACTTCGATGCGCATCCGCTATTCGGCAATTCCAGTGGTGATCGCGACACAGGGTTACGTGTTCGGCGGCGGTTGCGAGTTTTCCATGCACTCCGATGCGGTGGTAGCGGCGGCTGAATCCTATATCGGTCTTGTAGAGGTCGGCGTGGGCATCATTCCCGGCGGTGGCGGTACCAAGGAATTTGCATTGCGATTGTCAGATGAAATTTCCAAAGAAGGCGATGTACAAATCCCGCGCTTGATAGATAAATTCAAATGCATCGCGACAGCACAGGTGGCGACTTCGGCTTACGAAGCATTCAATTTGGGCTACTTGCTTCCGCAAAAAGACTCGGTGGTGCACAATGCTGCCCGTAACATCAGCGAAGCGAAAAAGAAGGTGCTGGAACTGGCCGACGATTACGTGATGCCTATCCCGCGTAAAGACATCTATGTGCTCGGTCGCACGGGCCTCGGGGCACTTTACGTTGCCGCCCACTCCCTTCAACTGGGCAACTACGCCACTGAACACGACATTCTGATCGCCAAAAAAGTGGCTTTTGTGCTTTGTGGCGGCGACCTTACGAGCCCGCAACAAGTGAGCGAGCAGTATCTTTTGGACATCGAGCGGGAAGCATTTTTGAGTCTGTGCGGGGAGAAGAAGACGCTGGAGCGGATTCAGTATATGCTGGAGAATGGGAAGCCGTTGCGGAATTGACCGAAAAGACCAGTAGGTTTACTTTTAAAAAATCTATTTTTATGGAAATTCAGCACGACTTTCAAGATAATTTAGTATACAACCTAACCACAGCAGACGAGGATGGTATTGAGGTTGATCGCATAGATGCTACTGCGAATTTGATGGAAAAGCCCTTCAATCCGGCTTTTATCAACATTGATACAAAAACTCCTTCGCTTGACACGTTGATCAAACGGATTGCCCAGCCAGTGCCCGAAATTGAGTTGAACACGGAATCTTATTTTCAACGCAAGGACGACCTTTGGGATGTAGTGAAGCAAAGTCGGCTCATCGAATCAATTCTGATAAGATTCCCCTTGCCTGCGTTTTATTTTGACGGCTCTGACAAAAACAAATGGTTGGTGGTGGATGGGCTGCAACGCTTGAGTAGCATTCGCAACTTCGTGGTGAAGAGGACACTGAAACTTACCAATATTAGAGTTTTTAACCCAACTCAATGGCTTGGGATTTGATGATATCGATCGGGATTTGCAGCGCATCATCGAGGAAACGCAAGTAGTCATCTACATCATCAATCCCGGAACGCCTGCTGATGTCAAGTTCAATATTTTCAAACGGATCAATACGGGCGGCTTGGTTTTAGAGCCACAAGAGATTCGTCATGCCTTGTTTCAGGGAGAACCATCTCATTTTATTGCAGAATTAGCAAGCGTTGAAGCATTTAAAGCAACGACAACCGATTCCGTAAAAACCCACCGTATGCTCGACCGTGATTTCGCTAATCGGTTTTTGGCGTTTTACGCCTTTGGTTATCAAAACTACACGCCCGATTTAGACACGTTTATGAGCAAGGCAATGGCTCAAATTTCCCAATATTCAGAAGAGCAGAAAGCAAAGACTAAGTTGGACTATGAACGCTCTATGCGCTTAAACCAAGACATTTTTGGTTTAAATGCTTTTCGAAAATTGCCCCAAGAAAACGAAAAGCGAAAACCGTTAAACAAAGCCCTGTTCGACGTATTTTCTGTGACTTTTGCTAAACTGAACAATTCGGAGCAGTCAGTACTTTTAGAAAACAAAGAGCAATTTTTAGAAGGTTTCAGACATCTGCTCTATAATGACAATAACAACCAGTTTTTCTGGGCAGTTAGCAGTGCCACAGGCGACCGAAATCGCGTCAACTACAGATTCTCAAAAGTGGCAGAATTATTAAAAACGATTATAAAAGCATGATTAAATCTATTGAAATAAAAAATTTCAAGTCAATCAAAAAAAAGATTTTCCCGATGCGAAACCTCAACCTTTTGTTAGGGTTGAATGGTATGGGGAAATCTTCTTTTGTCCAAACGCTGCTTTTGCTCCGGCAGTCCATCGTTCGCGATGGGCTACAGTTGAACGGGGATTATACTAACATTGGTACTACAAAAGATGCCCTTTACCAGTACAGCAAAGATGAAAACTTGTCGTTTGATCTTACTTTTTCGGATAAAAACCGCGAAGTCTTGGAATTTGAATAATGGCCAAAAACCCCTTTATCCGTAATGAGGATATCTATGAGACGGGGGCTTTTGTAATGAATAGATTTGAAACAGAGGATGAAACAGGGGCAATACTTTTTCCAGAAGGTTTGGCGGCGGCGTATGTGTATGAGTCGCATTCTATCAGTCTGTCAGAAAATTCGTTTTGGGAAAGGCCGATAATATCAGTGAGTATGATCAATGGGCAAGGGCAAGTTTTTCCAAAAGATATTATTAATCATGCCCGTCCAACGAGTTCGACAAACCCTGAGTTTTTGGCTTGGCTCAAATCTTTGACCACAAGTATCCCATTAAATTCGCTAGAAAACATAAAACTCGTTTTCTCCCCTGAGTGCTTCGAGTTCAGTCAACGTGCTATTGACGATATCCTTTCTTGGTTTTACGATGATATGAGATTTCTTGAGAGAATCAAAACGCTCATCAATGACATCATCAGCAATCCATTCGTAGGTGGACTTGGGCATACCGAGACCCTCGGAGGAACAGGGGGACGTGCCTCAAAAAGAATTATTGGAAAAGACAGGATTGTTTATACCTACTCCAATGAAAAGATTCTTATCCACCAATGTAGAGGGCATTATGACGACCATTGATATCGTCTGACGAACGCAAACCTGAAAGCAGAATGCTTTTTCCCCGCTTGGTTTTTGAAGCAATTGAACAGGCCGACAATATTTAGGCAGTTTTAGTTCTCAACCACATCCACCTGATTATCTTTGAACCCAAAGATGAAATAATTGTGTCGTAGGAAAAGTAAGATAAAAAATAGCCCGGTATCACGATATCCTTCGCAATATCTTGGCGCAAGATGCCAACGATTACGGACCTGGTGAAGCCGAGGATAAAATCATCGTGGATACGGAACACAATTATTTCCAGTTAGCACAAATCGGCCGGTACAAAGGGCGACGATTGGAGTCTATTATCCTTCATTTCGACATCAAACCCGATGGCTAAATTTGGTTACAGATCAACCGGACTGAAGAGCAAATCGCTGATGAACTGCTCCGCATGGGTATTCCGAGAGAGGACATCGTGCTGGGCTTGCATACCGAACGTATACTGAGTTTGCTGTAGCGAGACCACCTACCATGACAAAAACCACCGCTTCGATCCTCTCCGCCATCGGTCACCCTTTCTTTCTACTGCCGGTGATTTTTTCCCTTTTGGCTATTCGACAAGTAGGTCTTGAAAAGGCCAGCCCGGCGCTGATAGCGGTACTGATTTGTATGTCCGCCTTATTGATATACATATTCTTTAGAAAAAGGAAGGGCCTGATTTCCAACTGGGATGTATCGGCGCATCAAGAGCGGTCGCGCAACGTGTATCAGCCGATCCTGGCTTTGGTGATGGCAACGTCGGCTGTATTGTACTTTTTCCGCCAGCCTTTTGTAGGCGACACCTTGTTTTTTGGTCTCCTGATGGCCGTTTGCTACGCTATTAATAGCAGGATCAAAATCTCTCAACATACCAGCATTGCTACCTATCTCGGTTTTCTGATCCTTGCAGTCAACGTCTGGGCAGGTATTGCACTGTTGATTTTTGTGCCCTTCATCGCCTGGTCGCGCATTGTGTTGGGACGGCATACCAGAGAGGAGGTGATGATTGGAGGTTCCATTGGAGCGCTGTTTGGGTTGCTGCATATCTGGCTGTTTTAGCCCGGCGCAAAAACTTTGCGACTTTGCGCCTTTGCGAGAAAATTTTGTCGCTCAGGTGGATGCCCCCTTTTCTCCTTCCGACATCTTCAAAAACCACAGCGTATAAAACAAGTAAAACGCCACACCAATGGCCGTTTCGATCGTGTATTCCACCAAAAATGAGACAAATACAACCGCTTGAAAAGCCAGCAACGGGTAAAATTGCCGGCTGCGACGAGGAGCGATCGGAGCCAGAAACGCAAGCAGACTCAATGCCAGCCCGATCAGCCCGGTACCGGCGAGGATATAGAGCACCTGATTATGGGGTAATTTCGGCTCCAGCGTATAATGCGGGTACTGGTCATTGACGATGCGCTGTATTTCCATCGGCAGGTCACCCGCACCTGCACCAATCAGCGGATGTTCGCGCCAGATTTCCAGTCCACTGGACAGTGATACAAATCGCTCGGAATCAGAATAATGCGAGCCAGCGTTCTTGCGGTATTGTTCCCAGTCGTAGCGCATATAACCGATGCGCTGTTGAAGGCTTGGCACGACCTTGAGGGCCACAAACGGAGCGCCAGCCAGTAGGAGCAAGGCGACAATTGCAATGCCCCAGCGCCGTGTTCGCACCACAAACCACCCCACTGTAAACAGCAGTACAGCATACATCGCCACGATACCGCTTCGCACCGACAAGACATGCAGAAAGGCAAAAAGGAAGACCAGCGCAGCACCCAATGCCCAGCGCTCTCTGGGTGAGTGCCACCAAAACCCCTGTGTCCAGAGCCATCCTCCAGAAAAAATAGCCGTTACGACCAGCAGGTTGAAGCGGATATGGTTGCGTGGTACCGGTACCGGTCGGCCATGCTGCAAGTCGTCAATGATGTTATCGAAATGGAGGAGAAAATTGATGCCTGCTCCGATGCACAGCAGCACCATCACCCAGATCAGCAGGTAGAGGACCAATTTGTATTGCCGTTCCGTAAGCGCGGGCAGGTTGGCAAACGCGAAGGGCAGCACAAAAAATGGAATCCGGATGCGGGTCCGGTCCGCCCAAAAATCCACATTGACCGACCAAAAATAACTCAGGGCTGGTACCAATAAAAGGAGTGATAAAGTCACCAGTACGGGCTGCCGGAAGAAATTGCGAAAAGCCAGGCGCAGGCCGCCCCACCATTTTCTCGAACCCTTCGCTGTTTCGGAATGATACGTCTCAACTGCCTGCCACAGGGCTGCGCCCACCAATCCCCACATGCTCACCGACAACAAGAACGGCGAGAGGATCTCCGTCAACACCAACAGGCACGCGGATCCAAAGGCCAGGCCGGCAGGCCCGAAGCGTCGCTCCAGGCGCATATTTTTTGTTGTTAAAACGTTGTTAGACAAAATGATATTGATTGATAAAAAGCACGGACTAAACGAATCCCTACTGTAAAAAAACAGAAATATCCCTTCTAAAATGGGGGTACAGGTAGCAGAATCCCGGCAAAGATAGCAGCCCTTGGCAAACGACTGATCATTGCCTGTATCCTGCAAAACAGCGATTGTCGGCTGACCACAATCCGCTGTCAACGGGTTTCGCCGAACTTCCCTACTTTTGTAGCGTTCTAATCAAATGCACGCCACGATGCACTTTTTTTTCCGTCCCCTTCTACTCCTTTTTGGCTTGGCCGCCTGCTGCGGCAGTTGTCGGCAAGAGGTTCCGCACAACACGGATAGCCCTTCGTTATTTCGTGAAAAACTACCCCAGGGTACCACGGTATCCGAACCAGTTCCGCTGCCTCGAACTGGCGCAGGCAACTTTGAAAGCCTGGTAGCCGACTTTGAAAGCAAGGATCGGGGCATTTGGCAAAAACCTGAAATGGTGATTGCACTGCTCGGTGATTTAAAAGGCAAAACGGTGGCAGATATCGGTGCGGGCACTGGCTATTTCACTTTCCGGCTGGTGCCGCGTGCCGAAAAAGTCATCGGTATTGACATTGATCAGCGATTTATCCGGTTTTTGGACAGCATGCGGGTACGGCTCCCCGAAACGTATCGCAACCGGTTCGAGACTCGTTTGGCCAAGCCCGACAATCCGCAACTTCGTCCCGGCGAAGCCGACGCAGTGATGATCGTCAACACATACGGATACATTGAAAACCGCATCCAGTACCTCAAAACACTAATTCGGGGAATACAGGATGGCGGAGAGTTGCTCATCATTGATTTTAAAAAGAACAACCTCCCGGTGGGGCCGCCAGACGAATACAAAGTGTCGCTCAGCCAGGTGGAAAAAGAATTGATCACAGCAGGCTTTACGATTGAAAAAGTTGATAAAGATGCCCTTGATTATCAGTATATTGTTATTGCTAAAAAACCTAAGTAGTGAGAGTTTGAAGTTTGAAGTTTGAAGTTGGCTTCGCGCTGGAGATTAGGTTTGAAGTTTGAAGTTCAATACTTAAAATCTTAAGCCCGAAGCCAACTTCAAACTTCAAACCTCCAACCTCCAACTTCAAACTATTTTTCATGCGCGGTTCTCTGAAGATATTTACCTGGTTCGGCATCCCGGTGTTTGTACACTGGTCGTTCGGACTGATTTTTCTCTATATTTTATGGCATGCCTATTCCAATGGCCTCTCTCCGGTTGATACGGTATGGCTGGCGGGGTTGTTCATGGCGATTTTTGGGTGTGTATTGCTCCATGAGTATGGTCATGCGCTAGCGGCTCGCCGCTATGGAGTGCGTACCCGCGACATTGTGCTCATGCCCATCGGTGGCATGGCAAGGCTGGAGCGAATGCCCGAAAAGCCCTGGCAGGAATTTGTAGTGGCCATTGCCGGTCCCATGGTCAACGTGGTGATTGTGATTGTAATGGTGATTGCTATTACTACGTTCACACATCCGGAACAACTGGAAGTGCTGCGGACTGCTATCCTCAGCGAAGCCAATGGTGAACCGTTCGAAGAGACCGGCATCCAAATTCCAAAACTGCTCCAGTATAGCATCAATTTCACCATTTCCAACCTGATCCTGGCGATTTTCAATATGATACCTGCCTTTCCAATGGACGGCGGTCGTGTATTGCGGGCTTTGCTTTCCATGCGGATCGGACGGGCACGAGCCACCCGAATTGCCTCGTGGATCGGTCAGGGATTTGCTTTGTTGTTTGCCGCCTGGGGTTTGTACAGCGGCAATTTTATGCTGGCATTGCTTGGCTTTTTTGTCATTTATGCCGCACGCTCGGAGAATGACATGGTTCAAACAGAGTCGGTTCTGGGCCGCTTCAAAGCCCGCGATCTGGTGCGCCCGCAATTCACCCGCATGCAAAGCAATGACTGGATGATGAATGCCATCGAGACCTTGCATCATGGTTTGGAGCGAAATTTTATGGTGTTCGATGTGCAAGGCATGTTGGTCGGGATGCTGGAAGAGTCAGACATCTTTGCGGCGCAACGCAAACCGGATGTGACTTCAGAGGTGTCAAAATACATGCAAAAAGTCGAGGTCGTCCAGCTGGAAGAATCACTTCTTTTTGTCCATCACCTGATCCGGCAACGCGGCAACGGCATCATCGGGGTCGCCAATGCAGAACACGAATTGGTGGGCGTCATTGATGAGGCGGGCCTGAGTTATTTTCTGAAAAGCAGACAACTTTAAACTTCAAACTTTTTATGGATCAACCAACCTACTACGACCTGGTGTACGCAGTTGTCCGGCAAGTGCCGCGTGGGCAGGTCACGAACTACGGAGCCATCGCCGATTTTTTGGCGCTGGGTTCGTCGCGGATGGCGGGCTGGGCTTTGAACAACTGCATCCATACCGACAACGTACCGGCACATCGCGTAGTCAATCGCAAAGGCGAACTCAGTGGTCGGCACCATTTCCCTACCCCTACGCTGATGCAGGAACTGTTGGAAGCGGAAGGGGTTCAGGTAGAAAATGACCGGGTGATGGAGTTCGATCGGCTGTTTTGGAGTCCGGCAAAAGAACTGGGCGACGACTGGGAGGCATTTTGAAATATACTTTGCCAACATTTACCAACCTAAAATACTCATTGACCCGGACGGCTGCTACTTCAAACCTCAAACTTAGCATTTACCAACTTTTTTCATGCAGGTACATCTCCTCACCATTGGCGATGAAATTCTGATCGGCCAGATCGTAGACACCAACTCAGCCTGGATGAGCCGAGAACTGAACCTGCGCGGCTTTGCCGTGCAGGGCAAAAGCAGCGTCGGCGACACGCAGCAGGCTATTGTAGACGGGATCGAACATGCTGCTTCCGCAGCTGATGTGGTGATTATGACGGGTGGTCTTGGTCCTACCAAAGACGATATCACTAAAAAAACACTTGCGGCAATTTTTGACTCCGAACTGTATTTACATGAGGAGACCCATGCCCGGATCGAAAGTTATTTCGCCAAACTGGGCCGCGTCATGCCGCCTGCCTTGCGGGAGCAGGCCATGTTGCCTGATAAAGCAGTGGTTTTAGCCAACAAAGTCGGCACGGCGTCAGGGATGTGGTTTGAACGTGGGGACAAGGTGTTTATCTCGCTACCCGGGGTACCGTTTGAGATGGAATACCTGATGACCCATGAAGTGTTGCCGCGCCTGCAAAATCGGTTTCAAGGCCGGCCCATTGTACACCGCACCTTGCTGACTGCCGGTGAGGGCGAAAGCAACATCGCCCGGCGCATCGAAGCCTTTGAGGACAGCCTGCCGACAAACATCAAATTAGCCTATTTGCCCGCGCTTGGTCAGGTACGCCTGCGACTCACTGGTAACTGGCCGGGTGAACTCTATCCCGGCGCAGAGGCGGAACTCACCGACTTGCTTGACGCAAAACAGGCTGAATTAGAAGCCATTATCCCTGATTTAGTATATGGTCACGAAGAGGAGTCCTTGCAACAGGTAGTTGGAAAAATCCTGCTCTCTCAAGGCAAGCAATTCGGAACGGCAGAGAGTTGCACCGGCGGCTATGTGGCACATTTGATCACTTCGGTCGCGGGATCCTCTGCCTATTTTCCCGGAACGGTCGTTACCTATTCCTATGAGATGAAGACCAAATTGCTGGGCGTTCAATTCGAAACGCTCACGCGCTTCGGTGCCGTCAGCGAAGAGGCGGTGCGGGAAATGGCCCGGGGCGCTCTTGACACACTGGGTGTAGACGTATCGCTGGCTATCTCTGGCATCGCTGGCCCGGACGGTGGGACCCCAGACAAGCCTGTGGGTACGGTCTGGATGGCTGTGGCCGACCGGCAGCGTACGATTGCTGTCAAGCAGATATTTGGCCGCGACCGGCTGAAAAATATCCAGTTGACCGGGACGTATGGGTTGAATCTGGTGCGGAAGTTTTTGCTGGAGGAGGTGTATTCGAGTCTTGATTAAAATCAAAATGAACCTACCCAACCACACCCATGACAGACATCCGTTACCTCGCTGCCTACGCCATCCCAGTCTCCGCCCTGCTTGCCCTCTCGTGGCAAGGCATTTGGGCATGGGCAACGGTGTTGCTGGCTTTTGTCATCCTGCCGATAGCCGAGTTGTTCACGCCAACCTCCACGGTCAATATCCCGGAATCATTAGAGGATAGTCGCTCCCGCCGCCGCTTGTTCGACTGGTTGCTCTATTTGAATGCCCCGTTGCTGTTCGGCATCGTAGGCTGGTATGTTTTTGTGATTGAATGCCAAATACTTAGTACGGCTGAAGTGATCGGCCTCACACTCAGTGTCGGCATCGTCGTTGGAGCTAATGGCATCAACGTAGCGCATGAACTCGGCCATCGCCGTACACGCGGCGAGCAATTGCTGGCGAAAATCATGCTGCTCCCCGCACTCTACCAGCATTTTTTTGTGGAACACAACCGGGGCCATCACAAGCACGTCGCCACCGATCAAGACCCGGCTTCTGCCCGTTTCGGAGAAAACCTGTACCACTTCTGGGTGCGCTCCGTAACAGGCAGTTGGTGCAGCGCGTGGAGGATAGAGCGGGAACGTTTGGTAAAAGAAAACCGCCCTGTAATGACTTGGGCGAACGAGATGCTGCGCTTCACAGTCTTTCAAATGCTGTGGCTGACAGGGGTTTTTGCATGGACTGGTTGGAAAGGCCTGATAGGTGCGATGTCGGTAGCGGTCGTCGGATTTCTGCTCCTCGAAACCATCAATTATGTCGAACATTATGGCCTGCGCCGGCGCTTGTTGGAAGGTGGCCGACCGGAACCCGTTGGGCCGCAACACTCCTGGAACAGTAACCATGAAATGGGTCGCATCATGCTTTACGAACTCACCCGCCACAGCGACCACCACTTCAAATCTACCCGCAAATACCAGGTACTGAGGCACATGGACGAAAGCCCGCAACTGCCATTTGGCTATCCGACTAGCATTGTATTAGCAATGTTGCCACCGCTTTGGTTTGCCGTGATGAATCGGGTAGTTCCCGGTTCTTAGTTCTCAGTTATCCGTTCTTTGTATCCACAATCAAGCGCGTTTGGTAACCGCGAACCGACAACCGATAACCGACAACCTAGAACCAACAACTGATAACTAAAAATGATCTTATCCAAAATTCAGGACTCCATTGCAGGCTACAAGAAATGGCTCGGCGGCCTGCGCCACCACCCGCATGTACATGAATGGGAGTCGCTGCAAATTTTCCAGGCGCATTGGAACCTCGACGATCCCGATCCGGTGGCGATGTTCGACCGCAGCTTTGATAACTCGGAAACCCGGCGTTTGTGGCAGACAGAGCAGTGGCAACCCAAACGTATGATGTTGGAATTCTGGCGGTTTGAGCCGGGTACGGTTCGACTGATGTTCGACGATCTGTTCAATGAAACCCGCGACACAGAAGCCCGCATTGGACGGTTTCTGTTCGGCTGTGATACGTTGCTGCGCGACTATAAACGCGCCCATGTGGGTTCAATAGAGAACAACCACTATCACGACGACTATCGCATGATTGCACTCTACCTGGCATTCAGGCATCCCGATGCGTATGCGCTGTATGATTTTCCGGTGTTTCAACAGGCGCTGACACAGTTCGGCGCACGCGATATCCCGAAGGAGAACGACATCGGCCGCTATTTCAAAGTGCTGCGGACCTTGATGACTTTTTTGGAAAAAGACGGGGGCGTTGTTTCTGCCATGCAGCGGCACCTGCATCCGAGAAAACATTTTCAGGGCAAAACCTTGTTGCTGGCAGCGGATTTTTGCCGCTTCGCAGGCAGTGCTATGGTGACGGGAAGTAAGAGATGAAAAAAGTAAGCGGTTTGTAACATCGCTGCTACAAACCGCTTGATGCTCACATTTTATTCCCTCTGTAGACTACTTGTTCAATTTTGTATGGAAAGTTCCGTCGGTAAAAACCACTGTGTCTTTTAAATACGGAAAAAACATTCTGGAGTCTTCAGTTAGTAATAGCACTGCGCTAAAATTACCTTTTATTTTTCTACCAGACACTTCCGTAATCTCTAAAAAACTAACGCTATCGCCCTTGGCGATTGTATAGATGCCTTCGGCCTGACCATCGCCGGTATAGGTATTGTAAGTAACTGTACAAGGCTTTCGCCCTGTTCCAAAAATTAGAGGGTCAAATTCAGCAAGTTGATAGCGGCCTTCCTCTTTTGGGACAGAGGCAAAACTAAACTCTTCCCTCTTGAATCCCTGCTCATTAAACCCGTCATTTGAAATGTCAAACCATGTTCCTCCTAACTTGGAATCGTAGGATCTAGGGTCGCCAGTCCATCTATTACCATCTTTATTTACAGTAAAATCCCCCCAAGTATCGTCATCTTTATTGCATTGGGTTAATAGAAAGAGCATAAAAAGCAACAAAAATGCGGAAAAAAATTTTATCTTTTTCATGGTTTAATGACATTGATAGGTGAAACAAAAACTCGATCTGATGTCCGCAGCCTGACCATATATATACCATTTGGTACAGAAGATAGATCTATGCTTCCTTTGAAAAGTCCGGTATTTCCTACCTGAAAATACTGAATTGCATACACCTTGCCTTCTGCATTCATGATCTCCGAATGTAATACAGTAGAGCCTTGTGAGTTATTGAACTGAACCTCCAGACGGTTGGCGGCGGGATTGGGGAAAACAGAAAAAGTGGTATTTTCCGGTTCATTTTCGCTTGCTCGATCTTGTATGAATTGAGGAGAATATACGTTACCACAACCAGAAGAAAACTCTGGGCCAAGGTTAAACTTGACTGTATTGGACGACTTTCTACCATCGGATGACGTTACCTCGAGCCGAATAAAAAAGATACAATCGGCGCAAGGGTTGGGTATTTGGAAGGTAGTAGTTGCGGAGGTGGCAAATGGAGAGCCAAAAGCAAAGGGGTTGAAGAAAGAAACGGACCAGGCATAGGTGAACGGTGCAGTGCCTCCAATGAGTACTGGTTGCAAATCAATGGTTTGTCCGGGTGCAAGATTCCAAGTGTCGTCTCGAAATATAAATGCGCTGAACGCATCTGGGGGATTGGGCAGATAATTAGATACGGTGCAAGCTGCTGATCCACTTAGCCAACCAGCATTATCTGCTGTAGAATTACCTGTAGCTACTCCGTGATAGATAACATCCGGGCTGGAATAGTGGAGTATTCGCCTTTTAGCTTTGAACTTTCCTTCTCCCAAAGTTTGCATTAGAGTAAGCCTAAACTTCTTGGGCCATCCACCATATTTAAAATTAAAACCATGGTTGATTGCTGAATTTGTCTTACTGCACCCAGTGCCTTGTGTGAGAGAACAAAGTTGATGATCACAGCCCAGTACATGGGCAATTTCATGGGCAAATACTTTGTCTCCAATGGCTTCCTGAATCTCCAACAAGGTGAAGGCAAGGCCTGACATAGGCATACCAATATTGCTTGGCGGAGAGACTCCTGTCTGGTTTTCATAATCCCCATCTGTAAAGAGGACTGCAACGTCTGCGAAATAAGAAGATCTCAAAGTCGCTACAATAGGGGTCGTTCTAAAAGCAGTTAAATCATTACTAGGGTTGCTTGTCTCTGATAATGCAAGTGGCACTACGCCTGCAAAAACAAATTGCAGCGAAGTTTCTGGAACTTTGCTGTTTCGAAGGGCTTGATTGACCTGCGAGATGCACTGGATGGCAGTCTCGAATGGATCGGATTGATCTTCTGCCGCTGGCGTGTAAAAAAAGAGCACACGGACTTCGTTGCAAAGCCCTGAGAAATCTGGCTGGGCGGGCGGGCTAAGTTGTTTTACTGGCTGAATGCTCAACGAATCCGGTTCATCCCCTATACCACATCCCCTACCATCAGAGTAGTCAGGATCAATTCTCAAGTAAGCGCTCAATCCTCCAGTCAAGCTTACTACTTGAAAAATGTTCTCGTCCACTACGATTTCCCCAAACACTGCTCCATCTTTTTTTTGAAGCATGAAGTAGCCGTCTTCACAGTTGCAGGTGGTACCTGGCACTAAGGAGCCATAAAAGTAATAGTCTCCGTTTGCTTCTGAACGTCCGTCGTCGGCTCTGAATCGCACCATGGAACAGCTATCATCAGGAAGGTCAATCTCTAGCATACCTTCGCTATTGATCAATGCAGGAAGGTTGTTTACCGAAATGATCTTTTTGACATCGTACTGTTCGGGCGAGAGTCTGTTCCACCGAGTCTGCTGTGTCACGTTCAGGCCCGCACTCTCTGGGTCAATTACGGCGAACAGGTTTACACCACCTTGCGCCAAGCAGTACAAGGGAGCCATAAGTAGAAGGAATAATGTGAATTGAGTAGTTTTTTCAAGAACATTGTTTTTGAAAAGCATAAAATTTTGGAGGAGTATACTGCCCCCCCATGGCAGACAAATTAAAATTGGTCATAAATAAGATTTTTAAAATTGTGAAAAAAGAGTTTTTATTCTGGTAAGTATGGTGTAAAGTTAAATGCTATATTTATGATCTCTGGCAATATTAATGTTAAAAAATTAAAATTTAACCAATCGATACATATATCAACGACATGAACTGGAAAACCGCCCTCTCCGGCTTTAAGGCCTACCTGCTCCTCGAACGTTCGCTCAGTGCAAACACGCTCGACGCCTACTTGCGCGACGTGCAGCGGTTGGTACAATACCTGGAAATCCATGGGTTGAATACGCCGCCGCTGGCTGTTCAGCCAACAGATTTGGAAAAATTTGTCTTGTACATCAATGCGTTAGGCTTGGAAGCAACCTCGCAGGCGCGACTGATTTCCGGTCTGCGAGCATTTTACAAATACCTGCTTGTAGAAGACATGCTGGATGAAGACCCTACCGAACTACTCGAAAGTCCGCGCCTGCGACGCAAAATGCCGGAGGTGTTGAGCATTGCCGAAATCCAGGCGATGCTCGAAGCCATAGACCTGTCCGAACCGCAGGGCCATCGCAACCGAGCCATGTTTGAAGTGCTGTATGCCTGTGGTCTGCGGGTAAGCGAACTGGTCAATTTGCGGCTGACCAATTTGTTTCTGGACGTAGGTTTTGTGAAAGTGACAGGGAAGGGCGACAAAGAACGGCTTGTACCGATCGGCGGTGAAGCAGTGAAACACCTTCGCATTTATCTGGACGAGCGCACAAAACAGGGCAACATCCAGCCCGGCCACGAAAATAACGGAAAGTCAAAAGTCAACGGTCAACGGTCAACGGTCAATGGTCAACGGTCAAAAGTCAACATTCAGGCCGGTCATGAAAACTTTGTCTTCCTCAATCGGCGCGGCCAGCAACTCAGCCGCGTCATGGTGTTTTTGATCGTTAAGGAAATAGCGGCGGCAGCGGGCATCACCAAAAACATCAGCCCGCATACCTTCCGGCACTCCTTCGCCACCCACCTCGTAGAAGGAGGTGCCGACCTCAAAGCGGTCCAGGATATGCTGGGACATGAGAGCATCACGACCACCGAAATTTACACCCACCTGGATACGGAATATTTGAAAGAGACCATCTATCTCTTCCATCCAAGGATGAAAATGGTAGAAAAGAGGGTAAAAGATGCGAGTGAACCTACATCACCCGGCCAATCATGACGATTCCAAAAATGATCAATAGCACACCAATGGCCCGCTGTGCGTGACGGATATGCTGCGGCGTAAGCCATTGCCGCAAGCGTTTGGCAGCGTAGGCTTTTAGGGTGTCGGTGACGACAAGTGTGCCGAGCATGGCGCCGAAAAAAAGAAAAATTTCAGCGCTGCTCCAGTTGCCCGGCACGACCATGCCGCTGGCAATACCGATCCAAAAAAACACGGTAAACGGGTTGATGGTGTTCAATAAAAAGCCTCTCAGCCAATAACTGGCCAAACTCCGTGATGTGGATGTTGGAGCCAAAAAATGTTCTGCGGAGATTTTTTTTTTGAAAAAACTGCCTGTTCCAAATGCAATGAGCAACAACCCACCAGCGAAGCCCGCCCACATTTTGAAGGCCGGCCAGGCCACCACCGCCGTCATCGCCTCTAGGCCGCGCCAGACGGCCAGCACATAGAAGACATCGCTGATCCATATTCCCACCGCCACCGCCAGCCCTGCCCGGAAACCACGTTCCAAACCTGCTTCCACGATGGCGAACAGCAGCGGGCCGACCATAAAACTAAGGGTGAAGCCCAGTAAAATGCCTTGTACGAGCATGGAAAATCAAAAGAAGTTGATGTTTCAAATCAGGGTGTTTCAAATCAAAAACTTTCCGTCCTGATAAATCTTTTCTCCATCAGCCCAAATCTCCCCGCCCTGCGTCATGTCGGTGATCATATCCCAGTGAACGGGCGATTCATTTTTGCCCCCTGTTTGAAGGTAACTTTGGCCGATCGCCATGTGGATTGTGCCGCCTATTTTTTCGTCGAACAAGATGTTTTTCGTCATCCGGTTGATGTCGTAGTTGGTGCCGATGGCAGCTTCGCCGAATCGCCGGGTGCCGGGCATCTCGAAGATCAGATCTAAAAAGTCCTTACCGCGCCGTGCTTCCCACCGTTCGATGAAGCCGTCTTTCACCCAGAGTGTGACCCCTTCTACTTCATTGCCTTGGTAAAGACAGGGATAAGAAAAATGCACCGTGCCGTTCACGCTGTCTTCCACCGGACTGGTGTAAACCTCGCCGGAAGGCATATTCGTCTGACCATCCGAGTTCATCCAGATTCTGCCCTGGGTAGAAAAAGAGATGTCGGTGCCGTTGCCCAAATAACGCACCATAGAACAACGGTTGAGGTGATCTACAATTCGCTGTTGGCTTGCCCGAACATTGAGCCAGGCCGCCATTGGGTCGGCTGAAAAAAGTTTGCACGCCCCGAATACGAACTGCTCGTAATCCGAAAGGCTCATCCCTGCCTCCTGTGCCGAAGCATCGGTCGGCCACTGGCAAAGGTTGCGGCGCAAGCGGCGGTCAGCCGTGCGTTCGAAGTAGGCTTTGTTGATCGGCGCCATAGTTTCCTGGCGGATCTTGGCGCGGTCGGCAGGTACGCTGGCGCCCTCCCGAAGGTTGTAAGGCGCCCGGATATTGAGGTAGCAGTCAAATGTTTCCATCGCCAGTTGGGTCAGCGTAGGCGGTGTCCCGAGTGCTTCTTCAGAGGCATTTTTCAAAAAAGTCAGGTCGCGCTCCCGAAAAGCCAGGTCACACTCGACCAGTGCCGCTCCGGCGGCATAGGCTTCCCGGAAGACCTCGCGCACGAGCGGCTCGGCAAGTAAGGTGCTGCTGATCAGCACTTTGTCGCCCGGCCGAACCTGAAGGCAATAATGAACGAGCAATTGGGCGTATGTTTTTGTCATCGCATCATATCCGCTGCGCGGTAAATTTTGAGCGGCAAAAGTAAGCGAGCATTGGGTCGCCTTCCGCTCGCCCGGCTGTTTATTTTAACACTTTTAAACCAACTTTAATGTTCCAATGTCAGGTAGAAGACACCGATAATTGCATAAAACGGTGTGTTTTTTGCCTTAAAAGGTGTGTATGGATGATTTTTTGGCAAAAAGTTTTGTCAACGATTTTCGCTTTTCTACTTTTGTGCGTCCCTCGAAAGAACCCGAACCGAGTTATCTGACATTCACAAGCCAGTAGAATCATCCGCGAACGACGCAACACTTCCGAATATGACACACCATTAGCGTGTGGATTTAATCCTAAAGTTCGTCCGCCGGTTACACACAGATTCGGAAAAGCATTGCCCGACAGGAATTTATGATTCCTGTTTGAGCCGCTGCTGCAAATTGATTCGTCTGGTAAATAAAAACAGTATGGGCAGGAAAGAGAAATTTGTTTACAACATTCAAACCCTTACCTACGAGAAAGTCGTAGTCCCCTTCAAAACAAAAATCTGGCAAGCCTTCGGTTTTTTCTCCGTTGTAGTTGTTACCTCCTTTGCATTGCTTGCAGTTCTTTACACAATCTTCCCATCGCCGCGCGAACAAGAACTGGTTCGTGAAATCCAGCAGATGGAACATAAATACGGCCAACTCGATGGTCAGTTGGACGTGATGTCCAAAGTACTCAGCAACATTCAGCAACGGGATGCCAACGTGCACCGCGCTGTGTTCGGGATGGACCCCATTGATAAAGAAGTATGGACTGCCGGTGTCGGTGGCCATGAAAGCCACCCGGAGATCGCCGCGTTCAAATTCGGCGGCAATGCCATCGCTCAATCCTTAGATCGGATTGACATGCTGAGCCGTCAACTCTCCCTACAGAGCCGCTCACTCGACACGATCCAGCGCCTTGCCAACAACCAGCAAAATATGCTGGCCAGTATGCCGAGCGTCAAACCCGTTCGGGAAGACCGCTTGCAAAAAAGCATCGGTACGCTCTCCGGCTTTGGCTACCGGATTCACCCGGTTTATAAAGTCAAAAAATTCCACGCAGGTCTTGATTTCCCGGCACGGGTAGGCACCGCTATTCAGGCCTCCGGCGACGGCACGGTCGTAGAGGCTGGCTGGCACCAGGGCTACGGCAACTGCGTTAAAATCAGCCATGGCTACGGCTATGAGACCCTCTACGGGCACATGAACAAAATGACCGTGCGCCCCGGTGAAAAAGTAAAGAAGGGCCAGAAAATTGGTGAAGTGGGTGATACGGGACTTTCTACCGCACCACACTTGCACTACGAAGTCCACCACAAAGGCAACCCGATCAACCCGATCAACTTTTGTATGGACAACCTGACCCCACAAGAGTATCAGCAGATGGTGAACAGCGCGAACATCGCCAACCAGTCTCTGGATTAGTAGCCAACTAGGAAAGCACTATACACAATACGGCCGTTTTAAAGGCCACATTATCATTCCAATCGGAACGACAAACAGCAGAAAAAGGGGGTGTCCTGTCTAACAGGATATCCTCTTTTTCGTTTTCTGACCTGACAAAAGCGGATGGGGTAGGTAAAAGATTTGACAACTTTTTTAAAGTTGTCAAATCTTTTACCTACCCCATCCGCTTTTGTCAGGTCCTAGAAT
>Ga0163154_10001408_pt1 | contig 37261 bp, 40 predicted proteins | sample OliLakLV19MP9P1_FD_148649 | JGI IMG/M metagenome (GOLD analysis project Ga0163154, IMG submission 148649) | Freshwater microbial mat bacterial communities from Lake Vanda, McMurdo Dry Valleys, Antarctica - Oligotrophic Lake LV.19.MP9.P1 | ecosystem: Environmental > Aquatic > Freshwater > Lake >... | reverse complement strand
CTTCTGTAATTCATCTTCATACACTGACTTAGGTGCTTCTTTTCGGGCTTGTGTAACGGTTGGTGGTCGATTGTTGGTTCTGCCCAGAATGGCGAAGATTAGCGCCAGCACAAACAGGATGAGTCCGATTGCCACTGCAACGACTGGGAGTGAGATTCCACGAGACTGCATGCTCGACATGAAGTTTGCCAGGAATGAATCTTCTGATTCAGCAGCAGTTTCCTCACCAGTTGGGCGAGTGGTAATCGTTGGGGAAGTCACTGGGGCAAGGGATGGTCTTGGTGAAGTGCTTGGAGAAACGGTAGGAAGTGGTGACTCAGTTGGGACAGGCATGATTTGTCCTTTATCGCCAGCCAACTTGGTTCCAGTCCCTTTAGAAATGACTCCAGCAGTTGCAGCAGCACAAGTGAAGCTACTTGGGTTGGTGGCTAAGCGACATGCACCTTGGTAGCAGCGTAAGTTCACTGAACAGTCACGGTTTGTTGAACAACCCTTGTTACAGCTGAGTGCCACACTACTTGCAATGGTGGATGTTGGGACGACACAGGTATTGCTATCTGGGTTGTCGGCTCGGCGACACTGATTAAAGAAGCAAGTAAATCCGGAGTTACACTCGGTGCTGTCAGCACAATACTTGTTACAGACACTTGCGGAAGTTCCACCAACGCCGTTGTCCGCTTTGAAGGTGAGTAAAAGAACGTTGTTGCTCTCATTTGACTCAGCATACGCACTTCGGGAATCAGTCGTGATACGAAGGGTGTTATCTGGCTGAGCGGTGAAGACTGTCTCGATGGTGTCACTGGCTCCGTCTGCATGGTTGGCAATTAATGAGTACGCCAAGTCATCGGTAACGTAAGAACTTCCTTGTCCATTGAACACAAATGCGGTTTGAATTGCAGACTGATCATTGGTTGAAGACTTCTTGGCATTTTGCACCTGATACTGAACACGAGAACGATAGGTTCGTGAAGGAACTAGATCTGATAAGTCCACTTCTGTTCTGGCGGTGTCGTTGGTGTAGAACTTCACTGAAACTTTGTTCCCCGGTAGCCAGAAGTCGTCACCCAAAGGATTTGGTGTTGGACTTGGTGTTGGTGTAACACTTGGACTTGGTGATGGGCTTACAGATGGAGTTGGAGAAACGGATGGTGTTGGGGATGGAGAAGGTGACGTTGCTCCAGCAACAGTGAACGAGATATCTTCTGGTGTGCGTAGCTCATCTCGTGGTGGGTTGGTGTTATTTACGGTAGCAAAGGAGTTGGCCTTATCGTACGTGAGGCGAATTTGCCCTGCGCTTCGAAGTGGAACACTCAACTTGGCAAAGGTAATTGGAGACGTGCTGGAGATCGATTGACCCACTGTCTTTGAGGTAATGATCATTGAAACCAGATATCCATCACTTAGTTGCTCAACTTCTTGGAAAATGGCGGTGAGGTTACTGTTGGCGGGAACTTCAATGGTTGGTGTTTCAGCATTTGCTGTGACTTTCGTCACAATTTGAATACCGTACAGCTGCACTCCTTGTGAGTTGTACTTGAGATCAATAGTGGATGGAGTACCCGCAGTAAACGAAGGTGAGCTGGTGAGTTGAGAAGTGAGTACAACTTGGCCATCGCCCACGGACGCATCGTTTCGAAACTCTTGTGACTCTTGTAGTGGTTTTTGGAAGTAAAAAAGACTGGCAGCGCCCAGGGCCACGAACAGCAAGGATGCAGCAGACAGCACCAAAGGAACCATACTCATTTTTGGCTTGTCTACGTAGATGATGTTATCTTTGACCACCTTTTGCATGCGAATACCCTTAAGTACTGAGATTACTGATGAGAATACTGTAATCCACTAAGTTTACTTTGCCGTCTTTATTAATGTCTGCTGTTAGATTTGGACCTGTGTCGAAAAGCTCATTGATCATGATCGAGTAATCGACCAGATTCACTTTGCCATCACCGTTCAAATCACCTTGAATAACTGTTGGTGATGGAGAGACTTCTGGTGATGCTTCTGGTGTAGCTACGGGTGATGCTTGAGGACTTGCTACTGGAGAAGCGCTGGGTCGATTACCATCTAAACACGCTTGCACTTGAGGAGTAATCGTAAACGCACAGTTTCCGGCGTTATTGCGTTCACAAGCGGCCTGTTGATAACACGCATACTCGGGTCGGAACTCACAGGTGGTGTTCAGCTCGGAACCTTCAGGAACGCATAACTGGCCACTACATCCTGAACGAACACATCGAGGAATTGAGGTGCCTTCTTGTGCATGAACTGGAGTCGAGAAGACCGCGCTTGCTATTGCGAAGCAACTTATCAACATCCCAAACAAAAGTGTTTTTTTCATACGCAACGATCTCTTCGAGAAACTCGTTATGTTCATTTTAACCATATTGGAAGTGTGAAGGGAAGAGTCGTTGTCAAGTTTGCTTTCTAAGAATGGTTGACTTACAATCGGTCGCGAAAGCACCTAATTACATTGGGTTTTCCCGAGGAAACTTGACGTATGTCATCAGAAAAACGAATTAAAAAGGCAATTATTACGGACGCAGGCTTTGCGAGTCGTTACTTGCCCATCACTAAAACTATTCCTAAAGCGATGCTCCCTCTAGGAAATCGTCCAATCATGCAGTTTGTGGTTGAAGAGTGTATTGAGGCCGGTATTGAAGAGATCATCATCGTGGCTACGCCTGAAGGCAAACCAATTTACGAAGACTACTTCAACAATGGCGTAAATCGAATTCGCAAACAGCTTTCGAGTCAAGGTAAAGATGACCGATACGAGCCAGTCCAACATATCTTAGACTTCCCAAAGATCGTGGTGATTGAACAAGATCCCAGTTTGCCGTACGGAAATGGCTCACCAGTTTCATCGGCACAAAAATTCGTTGAAGGGGAAGAAGCCTTCTTAGTGCTCTACAGTGATGACATTGTCTACGGAACACCAGGTGATGCCAAAGTGATGGTTGATCTCTACGAGCAAGATCCATCTGTTTCTGGAATCATCATGGCCCAAGAAGTTGACCAAAGTGTGGTGGATAAGTATGGCATCATTTCCTTCAAACAAGGAAGTGACAAAGAACTCGATAACATCATCGAGAAGCCAGAGCCAGCTGAGGCACCATCCAACCTTGCCTCCTACGGACGCTACCTCTTAAAACCAAGCATCTTTGAGTTCTTGAATCCGTCTAACACCGGCAAGGACAACGAGCTGTGGACTGTCGATGCCATTACGCACATCGCCAAAACCCAAAAAGTAGTGGTTGAGCGAACCAAAGCACAATGGATGACCACCGGTGATCCAGAAAACTACTTCCATGCACATCTCAAGTTTGTCATTGACCACGAGAAGTACGGCTCAAAGGTAAAGCAGTGGGCCGACGAACTCAGCAAAAATTAAAGTTGAAAGAGTATGTTATCCAGTAGGCTGAGTTGAACGATCCTTAACAGTCCTGCGTGAGAGGCATAATTTCCTCAATACTTCCCTTATCGGGTCTAAGGTATGTTCATATCGTCTGAGGACGATGTGACGCCCGACCCACTTTCCGTGTAGGGGAAAGCTAAACTCACGCGGGGTTTTTAAGGATTGTTTGCTCTATAACTGGGCAGCTCATGGTAAAATCTCTGGTCGGACGTTTGCCTTTGTAGCTCAGTTGGCAGAGCGCAGTCTTGGTAAGACTGAGGTCTCGGGTTCGATTCCCGACAAAGGCTCATTGAATGCTTTGATAAAAGGCGATTGCCTCATCTGGTGATAGGAGTAACTTCCACCAGTTCTTTGGAAATGAAAATGGTTTCCCAGTTTGACTGATAAGCTCTACACTTCCTGAGGATCGAGGGAGTCTTCCTAACCAATACTCTTGCCAACCAGCATCACTGCAGCCCCAGGCTGTGCAGTTTTGAGTAGTTTTTGCGCCAGTGTAGATTGGGAAGTTTTTCCAGTCATCACACGAATTTTCCTGTTGAGTGGTGTTTCCCACGTCATATCCTGTAGCCGTGTTGAACGAGAAGTGTGTATTACCGCAGACCATTGGATTGCTACCTACGGGACTTCCAAATTTGGCAAAGTTTCGCCAGTGGGTACTTCGGTCTTCAGGTCTCCACTTTTCGGTCAGGTACTCCATGGTTGACTCTACTCGATGCCCAATATCATGTAGCACCAGATACGGGCGATCATACGTTGGGTTGACGGCAATGATGTGCTTACTGCAGCTAGGCACAGTGTAGTTGGCGCTGTTGACGTTAAAACCAGGATTAGGACCGACCATGAAGTTTTCCCATCGCATCACGTAAGGAAGGCTTAAGATCCAGATCTCGTCAGCACCGGCTTGCGCTGCTTTTTCACAAATTTGTTCATCTGTAATCCACTTCACGTAGTCAAACTGTTCTTTGCGTTGTTCGCAGTAAGTGGGGTCAAAACTTGGGGTTCCCCAAACACACTTGGCGTAGCTTTCTAGGGAAAACTTGAAGCCGTCAGAGTAGGTAGGTGAGTCGGTGATGCGAAGTTTTTGCGCAAGGGAAAATCGAATTGTTCCTGCTGAGAGCCGGTCAAAGGCAGCGGCTGTTTGCTGAAAGACATCGTCTTCAATCTGCGCGACAGACTTTCCGGCAAAGGCACTTGAAAAGTACGTTTCAGCGAAAGACGTTCCGTTTTCGGTGGGGTCGAAGCCAATCATCAACACCTTTTTCTCGATGGTAGTTGAATCCGGGAGAGGACTAGAAACAGGAGTGGGGATAGCAGAAGGACTTACTGCTGGGCTGGCCGTTGGGGTGATGCTAGCATCCGGATGCTGAAGATCATTGATAAAAATTGAGTAGTCAAAGATATTGACGACACCGTCTCCATTTATATCCGTTGGCGAAGTACTTGGTGGTTTGAGGAGATCAAAGATTAAGAGGGAGTAATCAAGTAGATCGATCTTGGTATCATGATTAATGTCAGAACGGTGAAATGTCTGCGCCTGAAGAGGTGAATTGAATGCAGCAGCCAAGACCATCGCCATCAAGCCAAAAGAGAATGCAAGGTGTTTTATGGGGGAAGTCATCGTCTACAATAGTAGTTACTATTGTAGGGAATGTCGACTACAGAGAGCCTTCTTAGGGACTCGAACCCTAGACCTGCTGTTTACAAAACAGCTGCTCTACCAACTGAGCTAAGAAGGCGAAAAGCATCTCGTATTTTACCAGGCTTTGTTAGCTATGTCTCGTCAAAGAGTTACTGAAATCTTTTTTCTTACTTGTCGAATCATCATTTGTTACGGGGCAATGATTGTTTTTTTGGCAGCGCCGCCGGTCATAACAGCCAATCAATACCTGGTTAGGCTAGTTGAGCCACTCGCACAGGGAACTGGGCTGGCGGTTTCGAGTGTCGCGACTGTCTCTGCAAAACAGTACGCTACCGCAGAAGCCACGGAGCTGATTTGGTTAGGGCGAAGCGTTAAAGACGCTTTGACTGCGCAAGAGCGATCTCATTTACTAGATGTGCATCAACTATTGGTTTGGGCAAGTTTTGTCGTGGCATGCGCTGTGGTGTTCACTGTATTGCTTGAAAAAGAGGTGATCGATGCTCGGGTTGCAAGTAACTCGCGACACATTGTGAGAGCTCTTGGCGGAGTTACAATGGTTACAGTGCTGGCTTTCCCAGTTTTCTTTGAGCTTTTTCACCAGATATTTTTTCCTCAAGGAAATTACTCATTTCCAGCCGATTCTTTGATCATTCAGTGTTTTCCACCACTATTTTGGAGTATTAATGTATTTTGGCTCCAAGGTGGAGTAATGATCTTGTTGTGGTGGCAAGCACATCATGCAGACCACCTCGGCATCTGATACAATTCAAACTCGCGAAGCACGCCAGGTTACTCAAGCGGTCAACGAGGGCAGACTGTAAATCTGTTGGCTCACGCCTTCCTAGGTTCGAATCCTAGACCTGGCACACCGTGCACAACCACAGAAGAGCCGACTAGCTAAAACCACGGCTTTTGTGTATACTACCAATCTTGAATCAACGCAATTAACCCCGAGTGAAGTGAGGATATATGGCAAAGAAGAAAAAAGGACCACGTCAATCAGTTGGACTGAAGTGCAGTGTTTGTAATGCTTTCGGTTATATTACCGAATTCAACAAAAACAATGAACTCCTCAAGAAACAGACTGATGGCAAGGGTTCATTCCCACTCGAAAAATACTGCTCCGTGTGTCAAAAACACACTACCCACACAGTTTCCAAGAAGTTGAAATAACTTCATTTTTTACTTGAGAATTTTATCCGCTGACTTGACGACTTTGAGGATGTGTTCTGCGCCTTCAAGGAATGACTTGTCTACTTTCAGTGCCTCGAACATGGCAGACTCCACCCAACTTTTACCGTTGATAGCTTGTTGAAGGACAGAAAGCTGCGTGACTAGTTGATCTGGTTCAGCACGACGCGCCATGCCTTCTTGTTCAAAAATTTCTCGAATTCGTTCCTCCCAAACACCCCACTCAGAAAGTGTCAGTAAGAAACAACCCGCTGCAACCGAGTCATACGCCATATCTCCAGAAGGTTTTGTGATCATGCCGTCTGCCCAAGGGAACACGTACCGAAGGAGCAGCTCGTTGGCATCAAGAATTTGCGGATGATAGGCAATTCTGAAACGACCTTGTCCTCGAGAAATATCCGAAACAGGGATGTGATTTTCTTTGGCTAAGTCGTGCCCCATCTTGGCGATGTCTTTTTGGGTGCCGGCATACAACACCACTTGGTACGGGCACGGTTCACGACGAAGGTGAGGGAGAAGTTGAGAAAGGACCTGGCGAATTTCATAACTATTTGTTCCCAAGCCACCAGTAGCGACCGCAATTTTCAGCATGCCACTGCGCCAAGGAACTTTATCTTTTCTTGCGGCAATGGTGCGGGGATCAATCGGTGGGCCGGTGACGACCACTCGGCGAGGATCAACGGAAATGTGATTTAGGGCTGCGACTTCAAAAAACTCCAACTGCGTCCGTTCATCAAACACACAAAACATGATGTTATCCAGCATGGCGTTAGTGACGTACTCAGGACGCACATGTGGATCAGTCACCATTTGAACGACGCGGCGGCCTTGTTTGGCTAAAATATTTCCGGCTGCGATGTGAAAGCTTAATATTGGACAGGTGATGTCTTCAGTTAAGTACAAGAGTGGAGGAGTAATGCTATCGAGAATTGGCAGCTTGTCTCTGCCAAACTTATCGACCACGCCTTTGAGAGTGTGGAGAAACGAGTTGCGTGCCAGCGTCTGGCCAATAAACTCGGTCAGAGTGATTTTTTGCCAGTCTTCAAGTGAGACATAGTTGGTGGGATCGACCATCCAGGCCTTGCGAGGCTTTGGCTCACCCTTCCACACGTGATTTGCCAGAGCGAGCGCCATAGAGAAGTGCGCCCGAGAAAAAACGACATCACGAGCAGTATTGTTGTTGGGAAGTCCGTATAAACGCTTCAAGTCTTCGCGAAACGTTCCAGCCACAGTGATAATTGGTAGCTCGCTTTTAGCAAGCCGCTCTCGATCAAAAGCATAAGTTTTTTCAAGATGTTTGTCGGGCAGACGAATCATGGCTTACCCATTATAGCGATAACAAATCGAGTTTATAGCCACATTCCAGAGTTGTTATCAACAAACGTTTTTAGCGGGCTTTTACCCCACATCATAAAGAGCCTATAATATTGACATTTACATAGGTTTGCGCTACAATTACCTCAAGATGCTATTCAGCTCATTGCAGCGGAATGGCGACATGACTAATCAGTGTAAGGATAAAAGAGAATGGGCTTTCTAAGCCAAAGTGACTGGCAGCGCGTGAAGCTACTTTCGATGATGGATGGCATCACCAATGAAGAGCAGCAAGCTCTGTGGGACCTGATCAGCAAATCAGGACCGGGTGCAAAGCCACTCGCTGACCAATACGTGGCGAAAGGCGCCACATACAGATACACTGTCGCCCAGGTCAATCAAATATTGGGCAAAAGAAAAAATATCTTCCAGCAGCTCTTTGGGCTGTAGGAAGGTACCGTGAAGAGCGTGGACTTACCTCCAAGCTCTTTTTCATCCACAATCTCAAGTGTAAATCCCAGCGCTTCCTCTGGTACAATAAAGTTCTTGAAACAAAGGCCTGTCGTTCAGCGGTAGGACATCGGTCTCCAAAACCGAGAACGAAGGTTCGATTCCTTCCAGGCCTGCAAAACTAGAAATGGCTTCTCGATTGTGAGATAGTGAGAGTATGGAAAAGCCACAACTCCCACCTACACAGACAGTTCAACCACCTCTTTCGCCATTACCACCTCAGCCAGCAGTCTTACCAGTTCAAAAAAACACTACTCGAAATATTGCCATGATTGTTGGGGCACTACTGTTAGTGAGTGTGGTTGGCGCGGGCGCGTACTACGCGGGTACGCAGCAAGCTGCTAGTACGGTAGTTGTGACCGATACCCAAATAATCCAATACCCTGAAGAGTCAGCTGAATTGGAAAGTGTAGCTTGTACCATGGAAGCTAAAGTGTGCCCGGATGGGAGTTCGGTAGGGAGAACTGGTCCGAACTGCGAGTTTTCCATGTGCCCCGGTGAAACAGAACAAACAGCAGCGCAAAACACCTATACCAACACCACGTTTCACTACACGTTTTCGTATCCACAAAGCTGGAAAGTGACGACGGACAACTATGCGGAGCCTGCAACTTCGACGTCTGAGGATGTCTACGTTTTTAACCCAGCTGATAACCCAAGTGAGATGGCCTTTTCAGGGATTAGTATTTCGTATCAAGGGATGGTGCAAGACTTTACGAACATGACACAAACAACCGTGAATGGTATGCCGATGTACAAGCAAGAGACGATGCATGGTGAGAATTACTACGCTAACATCCCGGACACTGATCAGTTTCTCTATATAACGGGGACCGGAGGGTACACCGATAGTGAAGAAAGAAACACGATTCTTCGAGAAATCTTTGCCAGCTTCCAGTTCACATCGTTCATGGCACCAATGACACCTTCTTTATAAATTACACGTTAGTTGTTTATGTCCACGATCCCAAGAGAAGTCGCGATCCATCAAGAACCTGACGGTACTCAACGCAGTGACCAGGAAACTTCGCAGTCTGCATCATCCGAGTGGTATCACTCAGGTATCCGAGAACGAATTCGGCGCTTGGAGATGTCCGCGGTGGTTGAGTTTGGCCCCGAGGATGAAGCACTTAAGGAAATGGTAGTCACCCCTTGCAGAACGTGCACAAAAAAAACTGGACGATGGGACTTCTACAGATACCAAGCGAGCAGTGGCTACCGCGTTGAGAGAGCTACAACAAGCGCGAAGGAATAATGACAACTGCTTAGACGCGATTTGTAAAGCTATGGATCCTAGTGCTTGGATTGGAAGGCATCGACTCATAGAAGCATTTAAAACTCGAGATGTAGCTGCGTGTTACGACGTTTCGTTAATGATTCATCTCGTCTTAGAAGAAATGGGAAAACAGGGATCGCATGTCGTTGGTTTTCTTTCGATGGATAGCAAGCTGCCAAGCTTTGGAGTCGTGCATGAAGGTGAGATTTTTACCTTAGAAAAACACGACTGGAATAGAGTTGAGGCATTTCAACGACTCCTTCGCTCGGAGAACACTGGAGATCGCCTTCACAATATCTATCCACCATTGACCATGAAAGAGCTGCTCAGCGAGTGGATCGACAAAGCACGTGGGCGGAAGCGTCGTAATAAAAAGCCACAGGTTAAAGAGTAACCTCCTTACGCTCTTCATACATTTTCTTATCCCTGACCGAATGAAGCTTTGTTACGGTATGGGCATATCAGGCTCAGTGAATATAGATTAGTATGTGTGCAAGGAGATTCTCAGATGAATGCCTCAACCATTTCCAAAAGTGTCTACGATCAACTGATCGCTTTTTCTGGAGAAACATGTGTTTCTCTTTATATTCCCACCGATCCCACCAACCCAGATCCGCGCACCAATGGGGTGACGTTTAAAAACGCGATGAATAAAGCCTTAGCGCAGTTAGAATCCCTCTCGCTCAAAAACGATACGTATGACGCTCTCGACCAAGAATGTGAACGACTTCTCGGGGATGAACTGTTCTGGAAAGAACAAGCCAAGAGTTTTGCTTTACTGGCTTGCGGTAATCAGGTATTCACCTTCAAGCTTCGCGAAGCTCATCCAGAGTTGATGATGATCAACGATCATTTTTATGTGCTGCCGTTGATTTCTCAATATGCGGAGAGATCTACCTACTACATTTTGGATCTCGATAAAGAGTACACCCAGATGTGGTTTGGCACGGAGCACTCGCTGTCTAAAATTGAAGTTCCAGATTTACCGCGTAGTGTAGAAGAAGTTACGGGTGAAGAAACCAACGAAAGAAATCTGCAGTTTCATACGGGAACGGATGCGGGCGGCAGTGGCAATAGAGCTGCCATGTACCACGGCAGTTCTTCATGGAAAGATGATAAAGATCGCTATCTTGAACGCTTTTTGCAGGCTGTGGATAAAGCAGTGGTGGCATTTTTGAATGACAAAGAAGCGCCGCTGCTCCTTTCTGGAGTAGAAGAATCAACCGTCATGTACCGAAAGTTATCCAAAGTGAAGACACTCATCGACGGCACACTCCCCAAGAGCCCGGATCCAACTAAAAAAGAAGAGCAGCTTCACGAGCAGAGTTGGAAAGTGATTGCAGAGTTACAAAAACTGCAGCGTGATAAGACTGTCTCAGCTTTTGAAGAAACAGTCCCCGCAAAAAAGTTAACTCTTTTCCCAGAAATTTTACGTCAAGCTGCCCAAGGCAGAGTAGACACTATCTTGTTATCGGAAAACACCAGAGCCTGGGGAATGTTTGATGCCGAGTCTTTGACCTACTTAGCAGAAAACGATCAAAAGCCTAAAAGTGCTGAGCTGTTGAATTTGGCAGCTCGTTTAGTTCTACAAAATAGCGGAAAAGTAGTGATGCTTCCTCAGGATCAAATGCCTGCAGGAGAGGCAGCCGCTGCGATGTTACGATACTGAGAATCTCGGGGTTCAATATGAAAAATGCAGTTCTACTTGGAGTCATCGGCGTGATCATAATTTTGGGTATGAGTCTGTACACTTATGTTCAGGATGACAATGGTTCGTCGACTACTGTAAATCCAACATCCTCTCCGATCGCTGACCTAGAAACGCTCCCTGAAGCTGTCCCAGATTCATCAGCTTCACCAGAGACAGATGCATTACTGGCGGGTGGCAGTACTTATCTTGATCCTCAAGGACTTTACCAGTTTCTCTATCCGGCAGACTACTCAATTGACCACGAAGGTGGCGATCAGTACACCAGACTTATCAAAAGAGCCGAGACACAAAGACCTCAATCCGAGCTTACGGATGGAGTACTGATTGTCTTTGAAAGTGTTGATCTTCAAGGTCAGTCACTGGTGGACTGGACAGCGGGGCACATTAAAGAAACCACTGCAGCGGGGAGTGCTGAGCTCAGCGAGGCCCAGCGAGCTGTGGTTCTAAGTGGCTACTCAGGGTATACCTATGAAACCACTGGGTTTGGTTCCTCTACTAACCTCGTACTTCAACGGGATTTACAGTCTCAAAATGCAGTCAAGATTTCGTTTGTCATCAGTGATCCCCAGCAGCGAAATTATCAAGCAGAAGTCGATGCGGTTTTAGCAACACTAAAGCTTTTGAAGTAGTTTGGATTGTGCTTTTGCCAACTCATCAATTTTTTTCCGAGCCAGTGCAGCAATGAGTGCTATTTCTGGAAGTTTCCCAGGTCCTTCGTAGCCACACGCCAGCATTCCAGTAGCAGGTTCAATAATATCGTAGCCAGCTTCTCTTAATATGCTGACATTCTTCTGGACGAGTGGATTTTGCCACATGTGTACATTCATCGCAGGACAAATAATCACTGGAGCAGTGGTCGCTAACAAAGTGGTACTTAAAAAGTCGTCAGCCATACCATGGGCTGTTTTAGCGAGGAAGTTTGCGGTCGCTGGAACGATGATGACTAGGTCGAGTTTATCCGCGAGCTCGATGTGATCCACTTTCTGTGAACTCAATACTTTCTTGTAATCAAAGTTTTCATCAAACAGCTTGGTGTAAACGGGATGTCCTGAAGCTTTCTCAAACTCTTTTTCTTCAAACATCTGCGTCGCATGCTTTGTCATCACCACAAACACATCGTAGTCGCTGTCTCGAAGCGATGAGATGAGCTCGAGCGCTTTAAATCCTGCAATTCCACCAGTCACTCCAATGAGAATATTCGTTTTCATGTCGGAATTGTAACAGTAGCTTGAGTCTTTGATATACTTCACAGATGAAGATAACGAAACTTACTGATCTCCCTGAGCTCCCGGTTTCTCACGACCCTCAACTCAAGAAAAGAGTCATGATCGAAAATGGAGTCATTCCTCACATTACTGGATTTTCACAGGCAGTTATTCCCGCAGGCGAGAGCGTGAGCGATCATCAGCATGAAAGTATGACCGAAGTAATGTTTGTTGCAGCAGGTGAGGGCTGCATTTTTGTTGACGAGAAAGAGTACCCACTCATACCCGGCACCTGTGTCTGTGTGGAGCCCAAGGAAAAGCACTCGCTTCGTAACACGGGCTCTGTAGACCTGCTACTTTTATATTTTGGAGTTGTTTAAGAAACTATGTCCACGCAACAAAACACTATCGATTATCTGTTGGATCAGCTATCTTCTGCAACGCAGATGACAAGCCGGAAAATGTTTGGTGAGTATGCGCTGTACAGTGGACCAAAAGTGGTGGCGTTTGTCTGTGATGATCAACTGTTTGTGAAGCCGACACAGGCCGGTAAAGAGTTCTTAAAAGAGCTTGAAGAACGATCTGCGTATCCAGGATCTAAAAACTATTTTTGGATCTCCGGAGAAAAGTGGGATGACGGTGAGTGGCTGAGTGAACTCATCACGGTAACTGCAAGTGAGCTTCCGTTGCCAAAGCCAAAAAAGAAAAAGATTACACCTGCCAAAGCTTAGTCATCGATTTTGTTAAAACGGGGGACTTTCTTCCCGTCGACGTTGATCTCTTCAAGAAACATCGCCAGCGGCCGCACCCAAAGATTAGCCAGGTCATTGTCATAGAGAGTCACATAGACCACTAGATCTTCTTTTGTTTCGCTGTGTTTAGCCACACCGAGTACTAAGTACTTCATCCCTTTGTAATGTTGATACTTTCCCAGTTGAATGTTGTGCATGTGGCTGATTGTATACGAGTGGAGAGCAGTGTCGTATTCCCGCAGTATTTCTGCATTATTTCCGCAAGAATATTTATTAATTTGAGCCTATAATCGATCTATGACCAAACAAACACTCCCTTCACCAAATCAACTTTCTTCACATCACTGCGTGCCATGCGAGGGTGGAGTAGCGCCCTTAACGCGCGAAGAATTTTCCGTGTATCTTCCACAAGTAAGTAACTGGACAATTCTTGAAGGAACCGCTTTACAGCGTCAGTTCACCTTAAAAAATTTCTCTGACTGCATTGCTTTTATAAATACAATTGCAGAAATTGCGGAGAATGAAGGACACCATCCTGATCTCTTTCTCCACGACTATAAAAAGCTGACAGTTACTCTCAGTACTCACGCCATCAAAGGCTTATCGGTAAACGACTTCGTGCTTGCGGTAAAAATTGATGAGCTTAGCGGTCAGAGTGCCTGAAACGGATTTTCTGGAACAGGAATTACGTCGTAGACTAATGCCGGTTGGGCCTTTTTGAGATCGACGCCTTCATAGCTCATGCCCTTAGGAGCTTGTAACTACCTCCGGCACTTGACGTACTGGTGATAACTTAGTAACAATAGCAAGATGAATGAAATGACTGAACACTCTACACCTCATACCACCCCTGTAACCACACCGAAGAAGTCTAAAAGCAAAGTTTCTGTGGGAAAAAGTTTCTTATTGTTACTTTTTCTGGTCTTACTGATTGGTCTCATAATTACCGGATACCTGTACTACACCACCAGACAACAACTGAACTTACTCTCAACACCACAAGGACAGCAACAACTGTCTGCCAAAGAAGTGGAGATCGTTCAAGGTCAGTTATCAAAGTTAACACTTTTGCCTGATGAAAGTCCGGTGATGGCAACTATTACTGATGCGGCCTACTTAGCCACTCAGTCTGCTTTTTATCAACGTTCTGAGAACGGGGACAAAGTGATTGTGTATCCAAATGCAAAAAAAGCATTTATTTATAGTCCTTCACGGAACATTATTGTGAATAGTGGTCCGTTGGTGAACGATGGAAGTAACCAACAATTATCACTAGAAGTTCGAAATGGTAGTACCACCAATGGACTGGGTGATAAAGTCAAAACAGATCTCGAAGCTCAGGGTGTGACAGTCGCTGCGGTGGGGAATGCCAGTCGCAGAACCTACACTCAAACGCTGGTTATTGGACTGAACGAAAATGTTCCGGCAAACGTCTTACAAGGGTTGGCAACGTACTTAAAAGGTCAGGTATCCACAGAGCTTCCTACGGGGGAATCTGAATCTGAAGGCGATATCTTGATCATCGTTGGGGAATCTAGCACAGATAGTGAAACAACTGATGCTTCACCTTCTCCCGCTGCAGCTGCCAGTCCTGCTCCAACTCCTACACCAGAACCCTAAGATTACTTCGCGAAAGGAACTTTCGCTCCTGCTACTCGTGCCTCAGACAAACCGATTGCGATAGCTTGTTTTCTGCTTCGTACTCTCTTTCCACTGCTGCCGCTTTTAATCGTTCCATCCCTCATTTTTCGTAGTACTTGGCGCACTTTTTGTTGTGTTTTGGGTGCGTTTGTTGGCATATATTGAGGTCCTTTCAATTTGGTTTATACAACCACAATCAAAATGTACGTAAAAAGTAGGGTAAGTATCGAGTAAGGGTATGCTGAGACAAGGTTATTAGTCTTCAAAAGACCTATAGTCTTTGATTATTGCATGTCCTTCTGGTAAAATCACAGTTCGTTATTCGGTTTGCTTGGCCTTCTTGTACTACACAGGAAAAGACAAGCAGACGCACCTTAACATCACAACGAAGTCTGGCCATCTTGGCAAAGAGGGTAGGTGTCTTAACACGTACATACTTTCCTTGCCAATCATGGCCTGAGCGATCAATTACGTTTGCAAGATAGGAGACGTTTCATGGTTTCGAAGAAAGTTGCAGTAGGACTGGCATTGATAGCGCTGCTGATGGCTGGCATTGCCACTGTCGCACTCCAACAGGCGGTGCAGAGCGCACCGTCCCCAGGGAACTCCACCCTGGAGTTCAGAGGTATTATTCAAGCACAAGCGACGATGGGTGTTCCAACGTGGACGCCGGGTTTGAGTGTTGAAGAGCTGCGTGGAACCGCCGTTCAGGAAGCGCTGGTTAGCCCCACGCCTACGCCGTCACGTACCCCGCCGCCCACTCACACATCTATCCCGTCCTTTGCCACCGAGGTGTGGATGACTGCCCAAGCCGTTCGCGCCGCGAACGGTGAACCACCCCTCCAACCCGGCCCCAGCCGGGAGGACCAGCTGGCAACAGCTGTTCAGGTGTTGCTCTCCGCAACACCCAGACCGTAATTTTCGCAAAACGTCGTTGTGGAGACCCTACCCATAAAGTAGGGTCTACACCTGAGCTCGTCATGACTATGGCGTGTTGAGGTGTAATGTTCCTCAACTTTTTCTCACAACTCACTTACAGTACTTTCACTTTTCCTTCTTACAGTGGCGTCAAAATAGAAAACGAACGTAAAAGGAGCAGTTATGAAGTACATTATTCTTTGGATTCTTGGTGTACCGGTGAGTGTCTTAGCCGTCTTATGGGTGTTAAGCCAGGTATTCTAAGACGTTTCACTTCTTGTTATAGTAGCTCGATATGATCGAGGTACATGCAAGTTAAAGTAGTTTCACTCAATATTTGGGAAGGTGGCAGACTGTTCGACGAAATGATTGAGTTTTGTCGTGGGCAGTCCGCGGATATCTATTTTTTCCAAGAAGTCTTTCATAGTGAGGTTGTCACACCTGAGCGACGTTTTCGCGCCTACCAAGAAATACAGCAAGCATTGGATATTGAGCATGCTGTGTTTGCTCCAACATTTATTGAAGTAGATGGTGAGCAGAAAAATCTTCAAGGCAATGCAGTAATGAGCCGCTTTCCGCTCACTCCTGTTTCCGTGCGATTCTATGACGAGACGTTTCAAGAAGTCGTCAGCAACTATCGTCCGATGTTTCCGTTCATCCCTCGTAACCTTCAACACGTTGTTGCTGACGTCGACGGAACTCCACTTCATGTACTCAATACACAAGGAATTTGGGGAGAAGACGGTTTGGATACACCACGCCGAATCGAAATGGGGAAGACTATTGCTAAAGAAGCAGCCCAGGTTGGCGCTGGTGTGCCACTTGTACTCGCAGGGGACTTCAACGTTGAGCCAGACACCGAGTCTATTCGCCAAATAGCTGTTCAGTTAAGGAGTGTGTTTCAAGAGCCTCGAGTCACGAGCTTTAACCTTCAACAAAAAGATCTAAAAACATACCCTGGTTACGCCACTGCGGTGGTGGACTTAATGTTTGTTTCGGATGTGGTCAACGTACTTGACTACCACTCACCACAAGTGAATGTTTCCGATCACTTACCGTTGGTGGCAACGTTGCAATTTTGATTACATCGCTGACTTCAAACTTGGCTTGTGATGGTATGTCGCTTTGACGATGGCTTTCAGAAGAAGCTCTGAGACCGCCACAGCTGGCCCTTCGTCTGGTTCTTCAAACCTCCACAGCGCAGGAGCGCTATTTACCTCAAGTAGGTACCACTTTTTGTCTTGATCTTGTTTAAAGTCGACTGCACAAAACCCCAGTTCCAGAATATTGGCTACTTTTTTGGCTACCTGGGACAGCTCAAGGTTCCATTCCTCAGGTGGAAATGAAACGCGTTTTGAGTTTTCTGGAGAGTAAATTTCAGTCTCAAAGACCTTCTGCTGCACGGCGATTACCTGGTCTTTTAACACTAAGTAACGCACCTCTGGGCCTGAGATGTACTTCTCGAAGATCATGCCTGAAAGTGGCACGTGGGACAGCTCAGCAGCCTCGTTTATAACTAAGATCCCTTCTGCTCGCTGACCCATAGTTGGCTTCGCAATAATAGGCTGATGCGTTTCAAAGAATGTCGCAAGCTCGTTGAGCGTTGCTGGAGAACAGTAGGGAATATTTCGTAGACCATGGCGGTCTAAAATAACTCTCGTGGCGTGTTTATTCGCAGATAAATACGATGATATTTGTGTATTTAAGAGTGTTTTGCTCATAAATAGATATCTTTCGATACCTTTTATCTGAATACTCATTAACCCCCACGGTGTGATCCATTGAGGTGATAATTTGAGCCTCTTTGCCGCAGAAAAGAGTGAGTTCGAGGATTTTTGTAAAGACGTTTGAGACATGGCTTGATCATACACACTTTTATGTATTTCTCGGATCGAAAGCTGCTATCATAACGTTATGAGCACTGCACAAACCGTTGTCCAAACCACACCTTCCCAGACCGTGATCCGTCAGGAAAAACCACTGCCACGCACCATCTACGATGCCTCTGGATTTGAGGTTTTTGGCAAACACTTCTTGGCAGGATTTAGTCAGGCACTGGGAATGATCTTGGTCTACCTGATTTTTCTAGGAATCGCCTTTTACTTCGCAATGCAGTACCTCCTGCCAACCATCCAGCCATACCTGGATATGTACAAGCAGTCGATGGAGTCACTGCAGACGATTCAGTCAACCTTTGCGCCAGGAACTACATCTGGAGCAGCCACTACCTTCCAGGAGGGAACATACACAGGCGAGTTTCAAGGAACAGCGCCTGGAACTACCACCATGACGGTTACCCCAGAGCAGCTGCGTCAGGCACAAGATTTAATGCTGCAAATGCAACAAAACAGCAACTGATTTACTTGTATTATTCACACACGGCCAGCCTTCCCGTAAAACCGACGCACTCGATTGGGCATCGGGCTATTTATACATCACCAATACACATCCTATAACGCAAAACCTGTGTTATAATTGCTACAGTTAGTTAAAGGAAAACTACTATGGTATTAGGATCACCAGAACGATTAGGCCAAGAATACACCGACGGTGACAACACCGCCGTTGCTGACATGATCAGTGGATGGACGGCTGATGCTCGTCCTCCTGTTCAAAGTCCACGCTACAACGATCGTCTCAGTACGCTTCTTTCTGAAAGAGTGACTGAAGCGAACAAACAAGGGGAAGGTGAAACCACGATAATTCAATGGTTTATTGACCATCCCTTAGCATTTTCTTTGGTACTGGCTGCCTCCACCTTGAGTGCTTTTGCTCTTCCAGAGATCTTGAGACACGTTCAAGCCTAAGTTTCATCAAATAGATAATTAAAGACCCTCTTTGCAGAGGGTCTTTTTCGTGAGTTGAGATAGTGTAACTACGCTTCTTACTTCGCTTCCGCGCGTCCGCCCCATTCTTGCGGGTGCTTCTTGGGGTCTTGGACGAGCCCTTTTATTAGGAGCAGGTTGATCTTGATCGGGAACAGAATGAACAACACCATGAAGAAGTACAAAGAGTTGAGGAACCCCTTGAGATCCTTGTTCATGTAGGCGCTGTACAGTCCGCGCAGGAAATTGACGATCACGAAGACCAACAGATACGGCAGTACGACTTCGAATGCCGCATCCATCCCGACGGTCAGTCCAACCACGAACCCGTGAATTGCGATTCGGAAGAACACTCCCGCCATGATAAAGGCGAACCCGGCAGCGTACATCTGGTCGAGAATGCTCCAAGGATGGAGCTGCCAGATTTGTCCGGTGATGATGCTGGTGAAGAACACCACGTACATACTGACGGTCCAGCGTTCCTGCTGGCTGGAAAAGCGCTTGAGTGTATCAGGCGCGTCGGTGCGGGTGACTATCCAAGGACAGTAACCCACTTTTTTCTTCATTTTGTTTAGCTGATACGTGGTATAGCGGTCGTCACCTTGCTTGAGACGAACACCCTTATAGGTAAAGTTCACGAAAATGCCGATGAACTTTCCGATTAGAGCAGTATCTATCGCCATCCAGGGTCCCGACATGCAGACCACGCAGTTGAACCAGCTTTCGGCTGCCCGCTCCTTGTTATTGGCCTCGTCGTAGCGGAAGAACGTACTCCAAAGTAGGAACCATGCGAAGATTCGCGCAAACCAAGGTTTAGACTTGTCTTCCCAAGGCGTGGCTGGCATGTTCTTGATCCTGACGTTGGACGTGAGCCCCGACAGGTCGAACAACACGAAGCAGAGGTAGGTGATGAATAGCGCCCACGAGTGTGGGAGCGTGTCCGAATCCAAATTTACAGAAATCTGGGTGTTCGGCTCAGGCAGTTCGATCTCCCTTTCGGGATGTTCGAACATCTCCTGAATCATCGGTTCGAGCTGTTCTTCGGGGATGTTGTGGGTGGATAGCCACCCAGCGGCCATTGCGGTCCGCTTGTCAGCAACCCCGAGGTTGATCACCCGGATTCGACGCATCAAAAAGACGTATCGCTCTTGGGTGATTTCGCCGTTTTTGTAGCTTTTGCCGATTTCTGCTTTTTTCTCTTTGGCCCAATCTTTGATGCCTTGAATCAGGTGAGCATTTTTGGGGTCATTGAGAACCGGAATGATCTCGGCGGCAGGCATCGTTTGCACGAGCACTGCCTCGAGGGTTTGAACCATTTCTTCTAGTTCAACCCCATATCCCGGGACCACGATACTCGCAGATTTTGTAACCTTGTATCCCGCCGCCGCCAGGTTGGCGACGATAGAGAGGTGGAGCTTTGCCGTGAAGTTCGGCATCGACGCAATGGAGAGGGAGTAGATGACTTTCAAAAACTCATCAATCCCAATCATCTTGCCAACGACGGCTTCCAGTTTGTCCACTTCTTCTTGTGGGAGTGGTGCCAGCCGGTAGACGCCATCGACGATGACGCGGCCTAGCTTGGTGATGTAACGTTTGTTGTTTAGGTGCGCAAATAAAATTTGTAAGATCCAGCGCACATTCAACAACAGACCCAATGGGGTGATGAAGGGAGCAATACTGACCCCCAACACCGTACATATTACTATGAACCCTAGTGAGAACACGGACAGGAAAATCTTACTCCATGTCAGCACTCCTCTCTGGGTTCCCGTTTCGGGAGTATCGGCCATGGAGTAGTCTCCTTCTTATTGGTTGATGGACGAAATTTGAAGTGCAGTGTACATACTGCACAAGTCCACTGTAGCCATCTCTGTATTTATTCCTGAAAATAACGCAGGAATGAGACGAACACAGGGCACTTGTGCAGTGAAATCTCAACTTTGAGTAACAAATACATAGCTTGAGGAGTCTCGAGGAGAATATTTGCTGTAGAGAAATTCTTTACTTAGTAGACCTGAAAGAGACCTCAAACGTAAAGTGCCTGCGTTGATTTGATCTATTAATACATATTTATAACAATAAAAAAGCTTTATATATCTAGCTTTTTCCTCTTGATGTTGTGTAGAATGAAACTCGATGAAGTTTTTAGGCACCAGCATACTGCCGCGTGTTTTCTTTTTAGTGACGCTGTTTAGCGTTAGTTCTGGCGTGGCGTATCTTCTGCTTCGGGGAGTACAGCTGCCCAGTGGTTCAGAAGTTGTTGAACAGGGTTTAGAGAGTAATGGCAGGAGCGAAGAGCTGCCGGACTCAACCCCTAACCCCAGCCCTGATTCTAGCCCCGAGACTGATACAACAACCTCCAGTTTTTCCTCGCAGGTTTCTGCAGGAATAGAGAGTATGGCTCAGGTGTACCAAGGTGTAGCCAGCTCAGTCAGCACGAATGCGAACACATTACTCGGTTCAACTTGGGCAAGTCCAAGTGCTATTGGTGGCAGTACACCAAACTCAGCTGCCTTCACCAACGTCACCACCAGTGGAACGCTCTTGGCTGAAGGTCCTGTGACGATGTCTCAGTTTGCAAACGGCTTTTTATTGGCTAATGGGATTGGTGAGCTGAGTGCCACACGAATCAGTTTGAGTAACAGCTCACAGGTGGCAGATCGATTACCAACGGCGAGTGGTGGTACTGGGAATGATTTTTCTGGCTCTGCGGCTGGTTCTGTTTTGAGTTTTAGTGCTACTGGGCAGATGTCTGTTGTTGCACCGGGAACCTCAGGATATGTGCTGACTTCAAATGGCCCAGGTGCTTTGCCAAGCTGGTCACCGGGTGGTGCTGCCACGGTAGACTGGACGAACCCAGGCACAATCGGAAGTGCAACTCCAAACACTGGTTCCTTTACACGCATCGATGCAAAAGGCTCAGCTAGCCCACTCAACGTTGGGAGCTCTTCACAACTTCAAGTAGATGACAACGGCCGGATGACGATTGCGTATGTGGGTGACTCTGGGTATTTGAGTTCCTCAGGTGGAGCACTTTTCTTTAATCAAACAAACAATATTGGTACGGGAATTGGTATCTATTCCAACGCAGGAGCTGAAGCATTAGGAAACATGATCAACGTCAAAGTGGACAACCCAAACTACGGGCAGGCTGCTTTTTACATGAACTACGATGGAAACTCAAATGCTGTGGAAATTGTGAGCAACAGTGATGACCTTTCTTCAAATGCTTTGGCGGTAACCGGAAACAACATCAACGACTCTACAGTTGGAATAATTGGCTACGAGCTGGCCAGAGGAACTGTCAAAGTGTCTCACTATCGTCCTGGCGTTGGGAATGACTCCAATGCTTCCGCAATCTCTGTTGACCTCAAAGGAGTTGGAACCCGAGCGCAAGGACTTTACGTGGACTCTACCGAAACAGGTGGCACGCTAGGTAATTTACTTCGTTTGCGAAATGAATCGATTGATAAATTTGTGGTCAATTATCAAGGAAACCTTACCTTGGCCGGGAACATTACCCAAGGAGCTAACGGGACAAACACCACCTACACCAAACAGGGAAATACTTCAGGCGATCAATTTTTCGTCGGGACCACCGGTGCTTTCCGTGTTCAACGCTCAGCCGGTAACTCTGAAGCTTTCCGGGTTCAAGTAAATGGAGACACTGAAGGCCGTTGGTTGGGAACTTCTGATGGACAGTTGAAGTGGGGACCTGGTACCGCGACCCAAGATGTGGTTTTAAAGCGCAGTGTGGCAGGGGTGATGACGCTTGATGGTGTTCTTGTCATGAACAACGCCAACCAAACGCTAGACACAGTCATCAAAGGAAGTCTTGATAGTAATCTCTTTTTCGTAAATGGCTCAACCGACAGAATTGGTATCGGTCTTTCAACTCCAGTTGCCGCACTGCACATTTCTAAAAACACAGGCACACTTCCAACGCTATTACTCAATAGCTCAGGAAGTGGTGATTTGTTCACTGCATCTTCATCCGGTGCGACTCGATTCACTGTGGGAAGCACAGGTAACGTGACAACATCTGGAGCTCTCAGCGTTGCTGGAACAACCACTCTCAACACGCTCACGTACACCTGGCCTTCAAGTGGATTGGCCAATGGCTATGTGCTGAGCACCAATGCGACGGGAACACTTTCCTGGGTGGATCCCACTTCATTTGCCGGGACAAACTATTGGCAACAAAACAGTGGAGTGCTCTCACCAGCCACACTCACAAATCAGCTGGCTCTTGGAACCATCTCTCCACAATCAGGATCTGCACTTCACGTTACGCGAAACAGCGCCAACAATGCGCTGACGGTGTTGAATCAGACTGGTGTTGGTGACATTCTGACGGCATCTTCATCAGGAACGACTCGGTTTTCGATTGCAGAAAGTGGAAACATCACTGCTTTTGGGAACATCACCCAAGGAGTCAACGGTACGAATACCTCGTTCATGAAGAATGGAAACGTGGTGGGCGATGAGTTCTTTGTGGGAACCAATGGTGCATTCCGCGTCCAACGTTCTGCAGCTGGCTCTGAAGCATTTCGAACACAGGTGGTCGGTGATGCACAAGGAAGATTCCTTGGCACATCAGATGGTCAACTGCGTTGGGGATCGGGAGCGGCTACGCAAGACGTGACGTTACGCCGCGGAAATGCCGGAGTACTTTTCCTCGATGGCTCTATCGTAATGAATAACTCGAACCAAGCATTAGACACAGTCATCAAAGGAAGTCTTGATAGCAACTTGTTGTACGTAAATGGCTCTACGGATCGAATCGGTATTGGTACGTCATCGCCATTGGCTGGACTGCATGTAGCTCGAAACACTGGTACGCTTCCAAGCTTATTGCTAAACAATACTGGAACAGGCGACTTGTTTACTGCTTCGGCATCTGGAACTACACGCTTCACCATCGCCAATAACGGCAACGTCAACGTTGGTGGCGCACTGACCGTTTCTACAGCATCGAACTTTTCAGCAAACGGAGCCACTCTTGCATTAGGAGATGGCACGAACATTACTTCGTATATCAACTTCCAAGGAAGTCGAACGATGGTGGGCTATGACGGCTCAAATGCCACACTTCAAGGTGGAACGAGCAAGGGAATTAAGTTTAACGTCAATAACTCCTCTTTTGGTGCCGGCACGGTGGCAGTGCTCGATACCAGTGGAAACTTTGGAATTGGTTTAACAAACCCGACCGCTCCGTTGCATGTAAACGGTGCGTTTGGTGGTAATGCCGCCGCCATCTTTAATCAAACCAACGGTAATGACCTGCTGACTGCATCTGCTTCTGGAACAACACGCTTCACCATCTCAAACACGGGCAGTGTCGCAATCGGAAGCGCCGCACCCGCCGCACGTTTAGACATCACCTCATCATCTACCAATAGTGATGTACTGCGATGGGTTGCTAGCGATGGTAGTCGACTTGGCCGCTTCACAGAAACAGCTGGCGGTCATGGTTTCTTCGAAGTGGATAACTCTTCAGGAACAGCGGTCGCACTACTTCGAGGTGATGGTGGTCAAAACTACATTAGTACCGGAACATTTGGCCTTGGAACAAATGCTCCAACTGCCACGCTTCATGTGAACAGTGCCAATGGCGGAGCCGCAGCGGCAATCTTTAACCAAGCGAACTCTGGCGTAAACATCATGACTGCGTCTGCATCTGGAACAACCAGAATGGTAATGGCCAATGATGGTTCGATTGGTCTAGGAACAAACACTCCAGGGTATCGAGTGGATGTGCTGGATACAGGAAACTCACTAAATGGTTACAGAGCGACCAACTCAAATGCCGGAACCCTAGCTGCAGCTGCCATCGGACTTGCAGCGAATAATCACTCAGCCGCTGTTGTTGCATTTAGTTCAGGATACACAGGTGGTGGACCACTCGGACACTTTGCAGGTCGCTCTGCATTCCTCACAGACGTAACAATTCCCGGTGATGGACTGGACTTCATTTCTGCAAAGGTGTCAGGTGACCAACGTTGGTACACCGGTGGATATACGACAGGGAACGAGCGAATGCGGCTTAATTCATCTGGTAACTTAGCGATTGGTGGAACTGATCCAGCAACGAATCGGTTAAAGGTTTTTGGTGACTTTGAAGTGACTGGGGCGTGTTCAGGTTGTAGCTCAGATGAGCGTTTGAAGAAAAATATTCAACAAATGGGGGAGAACTCTTTAGAAAAGTTGTTGTCTATCAAAGGTGTAAGCTACGAGTGGTCAGATGCCCAAAAATCCAGAGACTTTCCAGGACTGCAAATGGGTGTGATTGCTCAAGATGTAGAGAGCGTTTTCCCAGAGATCGTGGGCACAGACTCACGTGGCTTTAAGTTTGTTCGATACGACAAGCTGATTGCCCCAACCATTGAAGCCATTCGAGAACAACAAGGTCAGATTTCTTCGATCGACTCTCGTGTGGTCTTAATGAACAACGGAATGAGTCAAGGTTTCAGCAGTGTCTTTGGCTTCGTAAATCAGAAGTGGTCAGTGGTTGCAGATATAGTTTTCACAAAAGCGGTGGAGTTCAAAGACAGCGTCAGCTTTACTGCGAATGCAGTCTTTAACGGTCGAACCCAGTTTGAAAAACCCATTGCTCAAAGCGTGGATGCGGCTGGAAGTGTGATGCTTCCATCGGGCTCAGACAATGTGAATGTGGTCTTTACTTCAGCGTATGAAAACGTGCCGTTCGTCACTTTAACGCCGGTGGGAAAGGGTGTCACTGGGTACTACTTGGATAGCGTCACCAAACAAGGATTCACCCTGAAAGTAGAGCAGTCACTTAGCCAAGACGTGATGTTCAACTGGTCAGCGACTCAAACGAGTGTTGGAGCGGTGCTCGGAACTTCGAGTGCAAGTCCAGCTCCTTCTTCTGCAGCTTCAGTGGCACCACAAAGCTCGCCAGCAGTGAGCCCAGCAGCTACACCAAATGTCTCTGTAACTCCAATGCCATCACCAGCCGCCTCGCCTGTGATCCCGTCTGTTACTCCATCACCCAGCCCAACTCCAGAGCTAGCTTCACCTTCACCACAGCCACAACCAAGCCCATCTTCACAGCCATGATATCCTTAGGGAGAAAGAACTATGACAGACACACCTACAAAACCAACCAAAAAAACACCAGCAGATGCAGCGGCTAAAGTCGCCAAAAAGCCAAGAGCACCACGACTTTTTCCTAAGCCAAATGAGTCGAAAACGCTTCCAGAATACATCAACATTTTGCGTGAGCTCGATAAAGATCTGCCCAAAACCAGTGAGTATGGCAGTATTTTGATTCTCAGCCTGGTCGAAGAGATTGGTGAAATTTCGCGCGCTTATCTCGCCGAGCATGGTCGTAAGCCCACAAACAAAGCCGCGCAGCGTGATGAAACATATAAACAAGAACTGGGCGACTTGCTCATTTCGATTTTACGACTAGCCACCTACAAGAACATTAATCTTGACCATCGTATTCAGTACACGCTCAAAAAGATCGTGAAGCGCAAAACTCAGCCCAAAGAGTAATCATGAAGAATTGGCAACGACTTCGTCAAAACCCAGAACTGTGGTCGAACTTCTTACTGCGAGAGCAAGTCATTCAAGGCATTCGTGAGTTTTTTTTGCAGAATGATTTCCATGAAGTAGAGACCCCATTATTGGTTGAGCATCCAGGAACGGAACCATTTCTCGAAGTATTCGAGACACAACTTCTCAAAGCAGATGGGCGAAAAGTTCCGGCATTCATGCTGACGAGTCCAGAGTACGCCATGAAGAAGTTGATCGTGGCGGGTTTGAATAGTATTTTTCAAATCTGCAAAAGTTTTCGTAATGGAGAAGGGGAGAGTGGGCGACACAATCCAGAATTCACCATTTTGGAGTGGTACCGATCTCCAGGTAGTTACGTAGACATCATGAATGACTGCGAAGGGCTACTTCAGCATTTACTGACAAAAACGACGGCATGGAAAGAACATCGAAATGGGAAAAATTCGGAAAAGAGTGGGGGAGAGCAACGGCTTTCTTACCAGGGAAAAAACTATGACTTGAGCAGTCCCTGGGAAAGAGTCAGCGTATCTGAGGCGTTTCAAAAATACTGTGGGGTGACGAAAGATGTGCTGGTTGATGAACAAGGACTGGTTGCTGCGGCCAGCGCAAAAGGCTACCACACTGATGAAACCACTACTTGGGAACAAGCCTACAATCAGCTACTTCTCAATGAAATTGAGCCGAAATTAGGGCAGACAAAACCTACCATTTTGTACGACTATCCTGCTTCACAGGCTGCGCTTTCGCAGCCAAAACAAGATGACCCTCGTTTTGCTGAGCGGTTTGAATTCTTTATTGGTGGTCTGGAAATAGGCAACGCCTTCTCGGAGCTACGTGACGCTGATGAACAGGAAATACGTTTCACACAAGAACTAGCCGAACGTAAAGCACTTGGCAAAACGCCGTATGAACTAGATCATGACTACATCGACGCGCTGCGAGTGGGACTGCCACCAACAGGAGGAATTGCGGTAGGTGTAGATCGTTTGGTGATGCTTATGGCAGATACCGCAGACCTCCGTGAAGTAACATTTTTCCCCGTCAGTGATGTATTTGATGGCCAACCAGGCTAAGTCTTGCATTCTCTGAAGAGGTGAACTAGGCTTTATCACAACCTATGATAGAACAACAACCAGGTGACTCCTTACCTCAAGAATCAAAACTAAATAAGATACCAACATACACTGGTGAAAATTACCGTTTAATGGACGAACAGTACTCATCAGCAACGGTCTACGATCGGCTAACCGATGTTCCGGTGGATAAAGAGACGTTCTTTTTTAATCCCGGTCATGCCAGACATGATCTTGGCCCATATCTTATAGAGCTGGTGAAAGAGTACGGTGCCGTTCCCTATAAAGTGCAGACGGCAACTCGAAAAGGGAATTACGAAATGTATGTAGGTATTGCCCCTGAGGAACTGTTTCGATGGGTTGAAGGTCGGATGTCCGTTGGAGATTTTCGAGACGTTGTGATGGATAGAACTCAGTCATTAGTGGACAGATTGCCAGAGGGTTGGTTAAAAAAACGATTTGATGCCATGCTGGGAAACGAGTGGAAGGGACATCATTATCAAGCGTGCTCTTTGCCTTTCGTCAGCAAGTAGACCAAGTACCTACTCCTGAGAACTACGTCTCCATGATAGAAATGTCGATAGATGCAGGAAACTATGCTGTAGCTCGAAAAAATCTTGATAAATTTAGTACGGTGCTTTTCAGCATTAATCGACAGTATCCTGCTGCAGCGACTTTTTACTCAAAATTCTATCAATTCTTAGAGCAGCCAGGCGTGCGTCGCCGCATGCATACAACCGAAAGACTTGAGCTTGAACTGGAAAAGTCTGAAAGCCCCTATGAATTAACAAAAAAAGTACTCCGTAACTTCGATGAATGGCAAGCCAGTGCTACAAAACTTGCCCAACAACTTGATGAGCTTGATCCTCCTCTAATTGCAACTCCAGAGGAAACGGAGTAAAATCTCGAGTGCTGAAATACGCGGTCACTTTTGACCCTTCTTTCAATCAAAAACTCAATGTTTAAGGAGAAAACTGTATGCCAATGATTAACGGTGGCAACATCAAAAAGGGTTCGTACATTCTTTTCAAGAATCAGCCAGCTCTGGTTACCAAGACTGAGTTCGTCGCCCCAGGAAAGGGCTCGGCGTTCATGCGAGCCAAGATGAAGTTTGTGAAGACGGGCTCAACCCAAGAATTCACGTTTAAGTCTGTCGAGCCAGTCGAGGAAATCGATATGGTTATCCGCGAGATGCAGTTCCTCTATCTTGATGAAGAAGAAGTCGTCTTTATGGATCCACGTACCTTTGAGCAAGTATCAATCACTAAAGCGCTTTTAGAAGAAAAAGTAGGGTACTTGATTCCCGAACTCACCATGTACATCTTGTTCTATAACGACGATGCCATTGGGGTTCGTTTCCCAGCCAACGTAAAACTTAAAGTAACGTACGCTGAAGACGCTACTGCCGGAAATCGGGTGAATGCACCAAAGAAGCCAGTCACGGTAGAAACCGGGATTGAAGTCCAAGTGCCGTTGTTTGTCAAAACAGGGGACGTGGTAATCATCGATACTGATTCCGGCGCCTACGTGTCACGGGCCAATTAAAAAGCAATACTATCCACTTATAGTGGATGAAAAATGGATTGAAAAAGCCGCTTCTAGTAAGCGGCTTTATTTTTATCATTCTACTCAAGACAAATTGTGTTCAAAACCGTACTCCACGACACCTTGAAAAATCATGAACTGAGTACAAAAAAGCTCATCTTTTTGTTGCGTGGACGTAGACTAAACCCTTCAATTTATCTGTCGTAACAGCTTTCCCATCCTGCCATAAGTCCCAGGAATAGCCGCAATTTTCAAGAAGTGTCAAAAGCTGACTTAATGGCTGGGTTTTGATCGGGTGGTACTCAATGATCATGTTTTGTACGTTTTCCAGATGTGAGCGAGCTTCTTTGAGCACAGACAGTTCGTTTCCCTCGATGTCCATCTTTATCAAGTCGATTGGGCGGTTGATCTGAGTAATGAGCGATGAGAGTTGGATAGCTGGTACTTCTCTTGATTGAGAGACCTGCTGATTGTTCCAAGCACCATTGTGGCGTCCGGCGGTACTCCACCACTTTAGGGGCGTGTTGTCGAAGTAGATGGTCATCTCTGAACCAGCCTCAGTCAAAGCAGCGTTGATCATCTCCACATCGAGAAGGATGTTTTCTGAGATATTCTTTTGAAGAATAGTATAGTTTTCGATTAACGGTTCTATGGCCCAAATTTTTGATTTTGGGTACAATTTTTTAAAATACAGCGTAGCAAGCCCAATGTGTGCGCCCGCATCAATGATGACAGGCTCTAGCGTCTTAAACTCTGAGTAGTAGACATCCTGCGTGAATATTTCTTGTTTGAGCGTATGGAACTCTTCGGACTGACTGAACCACACAGTAAATGGAGAAAGCTTCGTGGACTGAATCGTTGGCTTTTTACTTTTCATGTTTAGCCGAACAAGAACCCTGTAACAAATCGAATAACAGGGAAGATCAAGACGCTGATTGGAGACATGCCGTTATACCAAGGGAAAATGAGTCCTAACATCAAGAATAGTCCAAATCTTTGCATGAACTCTTCATATTCCAGTCCTAGTGTCCGAGGAAGTATCGCTAAGACGATTTTGCTACCATCTAGCGGGTAGACTGGAACGAGGTTGAAGATAGCCAAGACGACATTGATAGCGGCCACGTTTACCAGGCTAAAGAGCACAAACTGTGGAAGTGGGACTAAGTGAACCAACGCAGCAAGTAGGCCGGCAATAAGCAAGTTCATGGCTGGACCAGCAAAAGCAATCACCGCACTGTCTCGGACCGGGTTTTGTAAGTTAAACGGATCGATCTCCACTGGCTTGCCCCAACCAAAGCGAACTAGCAGTAATGCGACCGTTCCTAAAGGATCAAGATGAGCCAAAGGGTTGAGAGTCACGCGGCCTTGCATCCGGGGAGTGGGGTCACCAAGATGATCGGCTACCCATGCATGAGCAAACTCATGGCAGCTCAACGAGAGCAAAAGTCCGCCAAAAGCGATAAAGAACTCGAGAGGGCTACTAAGAAGAAGATTTAACACAGACTCATTATACCAACCAGCCATGAGATCTACCTGAGAGTTTCCTTAAAAAGGGAGGTACTGGGCACTTTTTGCGTAAGTACTAGGGGAGAGTGATTGCTTCAGAGGCAACTCAATGATAAAATACCCTTTCGAGTTGCAGATCGATTAGGAGTTCCCATGGCATACAGTCTTAAATATCCAAAAGTCGCCCACATCGGCAATCGTGTTTCTCACGCTAAAAACCGTTCAAAGCACGCTTTCAAGTACAACCTTCACACAGTCACTGTGGTCATCGATGGAGTCAAAGAGCGTTTGAAGGTTCCTTCACGAATGCTTCGACAGCTCAAAAAAGCTGGTTTGACCACTCACTACAAAGCCCCAGAAAAAAAGTAATTTTCTTTTTCTTTCCTTTTCCTCGACCTTTTATTTTTTTGCGCAAAGAAGAAACACTTTGCTAGTTTGTCGGAAGTCTGGAACGGAAGTCACCCCAGTCGGTACGACTTTCGCCTTCAAGCTGAACTTGTTTTAAGAACAGCACGTCACCCACTGTTGTTGCTTCAAGAATCTTCAATCGTCGTAATCCTTTTTGAGTGGGCATGAGTGTCCAAACGCCAGGCCAGGGATACAAGGCACGCACCGCATCGCTGATGACTTTACTCCAGCTATGTCCTGATGTTGACTGGATGTCATTGATCAACGGGGACGTATGATGCTGTTCCAGCTCGCTTGAGGGTTTAAAAGGAAGAGCGGCCGTTTTGGCTACTGTTTCCCAAGCCACAAACCCATCGTCTTTCTTAAAGCGTTTTGCAGTTGGAGTGGGCGATTCTTCGGATTGATCGATAGGTTGAATCTGGCCAGTGGCTACGCCTCGCATCACTTCCGGCAGTGATTTAGCTGCTAGGTCAAAGCTGTGCTGGTAGTAGTCTTGTTGGTTCCATGTTGGATCGACAGCAAATTCTTTTTGCCAAAGAAGTGGCCCAGTATCTAGTCCAGCGCCCATGATCATGATCGTCACGGCTGATGTTTGTTCGCCATAGAGAAGCACAAACTGCCCTGGTGAGCTTCCTCGCCAGCGAGGGAGTAGCGAGGGGTGGATGTTGAGAGGAGCGATGTGTGGCCACTTCAACAACCACTCTGGAACTAAGTATCCGAAATCCACCACCAACAGAAAATCAGGTAGTGGCTGGAGTACTGTTTTGAGCTCTGACTGAATTTTCTTTTCTACAGGTATCACCGCAATGTTCTGTTCCTCCGCCCATAGCTGTAACGGATTCGTGGTCAAAACTTGCTTGCGTCCAATTGGTTGTGGAGGAGGCGTGAGCACCCAAAGTATCTCAAAAAGACCTGTTTGACGAAGCGCTTCTGCGCAAAGGCGGGTGTGTCCAGTCGAACCAGCAATGCCGACGGTGTACGTAGTTGCCATCGATGTTCCTACTTGGCTAAGCTCTGGTAATAAAACGCTTTGACCATTTCACTGCTCATCTCATCCATTTTTTTGCCATTTTCTTTGTATAACGGCAGATCAAACTCCGCGCTGTAGTCAACAAAAAGACGGCCGTCCAAGTGATCGTACTCGTGCTGCATGACTCGAGCGGCATAACCAGAAAATGTTTCAGTTTTGGTACGAAGCTCGTTTTCAATCAGTTCCGAAAACGCTACTTTGACGGTTTGATGACGAGGGACTGGACCATAAATTGACGGAATAGACAGACAGCCTTCAAGAATAGGCTCATCAGGATTCTCGCCAAACGTCAGCTCTTCGCTGACATCTTCCATAGTTGGATTGATGAAGAAACGGAGGAGCGGCTCACCTTCACCGCGAACTCCAGACTCGGGGAGAAGAGTGGTAAACACTCGCAAACTTTCGTTGACTTGTGGTGCGGCCAGGCCAACTCCGCGAGGATTATCTTTTTTCCACAGCGTGTCGCCAAGCTGATCAAGAAACATCAGTAGCTTTTTATCGACAGTGGTGACCGGCAGCGCCACTTGGCGGAGGGTGTTGTGGGGAATCGTAATAATCTTCACAGTTACCTTTTTGGCTTTGATTTGGTGCTCGCGGTAGCAAGCTCAGCTTCGATGCTGGCAATTCCGCTTTGAGCAAGAGTATTTGCAGGCTGAATTTTATCAAGAACGTACCGATACTGCTCGATGGCTTTTTGCGGGTTATTTTGAATGGCGTAAAGCTTGGCTAACGTCATTCGCGCTTCTTCATAGTTTGGCTTCATGAGAACTGTTTGTTCAAGGTCAACAATTGATTGATCGGTTTTACCTTGGTTCAAACGAATCAGCGCTAAGTTATAGCGCACCTTTGGATCCGTTGGAGCTAGCTCACTGGCTTTGATTAACGTCTCTTCGGCCTCATTCAAAAGATCTGGATCTTGCGGAGCAAGGGTAGCTAAAATTCTGGTTTTGGTTTTGTAGAAGTTCAGGTTGTGTGGGTTGTCGGCAATCATCTCGTCGGCTTTTTCTTTTGCGGCTGCTCGGTAGATTGCGGCAGGGGAAGCCTGATTTGCATCAGAAAAAGCGGCGCTCAACCAACTATATGTTTCACCAAGTTCTTCCGCAAAGATGCCTTCGTTACCACCCAATTGATAAGCATTTTCTAGTGACTCGACACCATCAGAGTACTGCTGTGATTGGTTGAGATTTTTTCCAGAAGCAAAAAGATAGTCAGCCCTCCAAGTACGCCAGACTGCAATCAGGCCTAACAAGACAGCGAAGCCAATTACTGTGGGCCACAACCACTCCATGATATTCAATGAGTCATCCTCGGATTCAACGAGCTGTCCACGCTTGCTTAAAGTGGGGCGGTCCACGCTCACCGCTGTTTTCTCTGGATGCTGGAGTTTCCAACTCATTGCTGGCAACAGGTACATCAGTACCGTCACCATTACAGTGGAAAAGCCAAGCGCATTAGAAATTGTTAAGGCAACTAACCCTGCACTCACACTAAAGAGCAGTGCGGTGACTTCAAGTGAAGTGTCTTTGTGTTTCAAGGCGCTGTAGGCAGGATACCCAATTAACGCCGTCAATAAAATACAGTAGCTGACTAAACCAACAAGTCCCGTAGTAGCCAGATAGTTCAGAAACTCGTTGTGTGCTTTGTTATAGAGAAAGTCCCACTCGGAAACGTTGTTGTGCTCCATCGGACGATCTTTGTAGTAGCTGTAGGCAAATGTTTCTACGCCTGACCCAAGAATTGGGTAGCGTTTCCAGACATTGACTGCACCAGTCCAGACAATTCTCCGAATCTCGGCAGAGCTGGTGCCACCTTCGTCAAGACGGTTTGCGGGCTGAGTGGTGACTTCAACTGGCTCGGGAGTTCCGCGGAAAAGGTCAGAAATTGAAGGGGAGTACTGCGTTCCAAACACCAACGCACACAGAATGATTCCAACGATAACAACTCCAGTAGCACGGAACGATGTACCTATTTGAGAAAGAACAGCCGGAACTGTCCGCTGAGAGTTACGGTGTCTTTGCCAAACCCATAATGCCGCCAGAACTGTAAACCACACACCACTCCCAAACAGTCCCAACGTACCGGAGCGAGATTTACTGAAAATTAAGTCCAGCATCAGTCCAACACTGGCGATGCCGTAGATCCACTGTTCTTTATTTTTTCGAACAGCTGCCAAGATAGTGAAGACAGGGAGGAGCGTTACCGCAAACGCAGCTAGCCAGTTTGGTTGTCCAAAGGTGGCAAAGACACGGCTTTGGACATCCTGTACCCAGCACTGTGCGTTATATGACTGTGCAAGCTGATTGAGGGAAAGTACTTTAGTAAGTGGGAGGGTCTGGTTGAGATGACTACTATTAATGAGTACGCAGCTGAACGAGTGACCAAAGTGTTCAGGAATAGCAATCAAAGAGACCACGATACTCGAGAGGGCGAGTGTCTTACAAAAATCCCAAACTTTTCGAGCGGGAATCTTTTGAATGAACACTATGAGTAGTGTCATGTAGGCCAACGTGGAAAGCAGTCCGCCATTAAAGCGAGTGTAATACCCAAACACAGAGGTCCATGGGTGGATAGAAGTGAACGTCGAAAGAATTTGTGAGATCAAGAAAATGAGCAACGGAACATCAAAGACGCTACGTTTCCACTCAAACTTCCGATGCATCGCCATTTGGGCCAACCACAATCCTCCAATAATCAAGGATATCGCGTACACAAACATCATTTTATTGAACTCAAACAGTTCTTCATTGAACCAGGTAAAAAGCAGTGGGGTTACAAAAAAAAGTAGGTGATAACACCAAGGTAGTGCTCTGGAGAAAAACAGGTCAGCCTTTTTCATTAGCGCTAGTATACCGTCTAATCTTCTGATATATATATGCATAGATTCATCAGGAGTTGCTATGACTGATCAGACTGCCCAAAACCCATCTCAAGTCGCTGCGCCAGCAGCCCCCACTACAAGTGAAGCGTTAGAGGACCAAAACATTTTTGACCTGCTTGGTATTGCCGAAGCATCAGAAGATGAAAAAGAAGTGTTCCTCGATGAGCTTCAACAAGTGATTTGGGAAGACTTTGTTGAGAATGATGTGGAGTTACTCCTCACTACTGAAGAACTGACTGATTTCAAAGCTATTTCCTCTGAGCCAGGTGTCAGTGAAGAAGATCGTCAAGGTAAAATGATCGACTTTTTAGAAAAGTTAATCCCAGATCTAGAAAAGATTATGCTTGAAAAAGCGTTAGAACTTAAAGAAGAACTCACCCGTGAACGCATTACAGAATATCAAGATTTCTACAAAGCAGATCAAGCAAAAATCGATAAAGTCACCCAAGCACTAACCATGATTGGCGAAGACAAATGGCGAAGTGCAGCCATGGCGTTGAACTCTCTGCGCGCCTAAGCCAGAGCGAAGGTATACTTGTCCCATGACTGACGTCTCAGTGTGTCTCGATTTTGGTTCGCACACCACGAAAGTGTTGAGCAGTACCCGGACTGTTTCTCTTTATCCAAGTTGTTTCATTCGTCATGTCTCTAGTGGAGCAGTGCTTGCGATAGGTGAGCGTGTCACAAACATGCTGGGCAAGCTCCCCAGCGATGTTGAAGCTGTGTTTCCTATTCGTAGCGGACAGATAGTTGATACCTTAGGTTTTGCGCAGTTTACGAAAGCTATTTTTCAAGATCTTTTGCCCACGACAATGTTTTCTTTTCTTCGACCTGCAAAGCTGCAGGCTGCGATTTTATATGCAGATCATCAAACACAACGAAAGGTATTAGAAGATACGCTGCGCCAGCATTCATGGAAAGTAGCGTTGCTGCCAGCCTCGGCGACATTGTGGTCAGTGGTACAAGCGCAACGCTTGTTTACCAATCAAGGGTGTGTGATTGACCTGGGAGGAATGACCACCAAAATTTATCTTTTTGCGGAAGGGGAACTGAGTAGCTCTCAGATTGCAGAGTTTGGGGGGGACGCATGGACAACTGAAATCATGCAAGTGCTTCGGCAAGAATGTCACTTAGAAGTTGGGTGGATTACTGCAGAAAAACTCAAACACACAGCGTTACACTTTGGCGGAAAAGAACAAAAGCACACAGTCCAAGGAAAAGACATCGTGACAGGGTTGCCCACCACTAAAGTAGTGAGTGATAAGCTTTTTCTTCCAGGGTCAACAAAGCTTGTAGAGAGAGTCATTACCGCATTTGAAGAAGCGTGCCAAAATGCCCAACCGGAACTCGTGGCGAAGATGCTCGAACGAGGTGTGTATCTCACGGGTGGTGGATCGAGCATTCCAGGTTTGAGTACGTTGCTTCAGGACATGTTGAAGCTTCCAATTTACGTTGCACAACGGCCACAAGAAGATGTGGTTCGAGGTGTCGCAGAAGAAAAAAAAGCACGTTAAGCTATGTCTGCAATTCGATTAGGTCTCTCACAAAAAGCACGCGCCCAGTTTACTATTTGGTTAGGTGCTGTTGTCTTGGTTTTTTTACTCGCGGTGCTTGAATACGCAGGGTTACTGGGTTGGTTAAGGAGTGGTACACAGCTGAGTGTTCGACCATTTTTAGAGGGAGGTGCGCGCATTGTCAGAACGGCTCGCATTCCGTTTGAGTGGACGAGAGTGGCGATGCGTCGCTATACATACGTCTTAGATTTAGAGCTACGCTATGCAGAAAGCGCTGCTCAGTTGAGTGAGTTGGCAAAACTTCGCGAAGAGAACACCGCACTCCGCGCACTCCTAGAGTCAGAGCAAGCGAGTGGTGGATCCAGGGTCAAAGAACGACGAATTGCCTCGATTTTGTCATATGCACAGCCAACCATTTCCTTGGGTACTGCAGATGGAATTCAAGATAATTACTTGGTATTCGTTAGTGGAACATTTATTGGCAAGATTACTCAAACTTCAGCGCATGAAGCACAAGTCAGACTGATTCAATCGTTTGGTGATGCGGATGTAATCTTGGCCCAGACTGAACAAGGCGTCTCAGGGTTGTTACTCGGTGATGGCCGAGAAGTTCTGCTCAAAGAAATACCGATTGATGCGTCGATTCAAGTGGGTCAGCGAGTAGAAACAAGTGGTCAGGTAGGGATTCTGCCTCACTTGTATTTAGGTCGAATTTCCGCGATTCGACGAGAAGAGGGTTCACCAACTCAAACAGTTGTCGTAGATCAGGGAATTTCCTTTTATCGGACCTCGATTGTGGAGGTAACACCATGACTTTTTCACCAAGACTACCTCGCGGTTCAACAGTATTGCTCTTGGTTTTACTCTTGTTAACATTGTCACTGGAACAAGTGTATGCACTGCCTGTTTTAACGCTGATGATTCTTTTTGTGCAGCAGCCACTACTTTCAGATCTGGAAAGTTCTGTGCTTGCCGGGCTGATTGGGTTGCTCTTTGCGGTGGTGTTTCACTTACCGATTGCAGTAGGCGTGGGACTGATTATGCTGGCAGTAGGCCTGTGTAGAACTGTTCTTCAGCAAGCCCATGTGCAAGCCAGAGATGCCGTACTGACGCTAGCCACTTGTGGTGCAATGGCTTGGTTTATGAAGTCTCACCTGACAGCTGGAACACTCATTCAGTTTCTTTTGTACTTTTTCTTTGTGATTATTATTTTGCGCTTATGGGTGAGTCGTCGTTCTTATCATGCAAAACGAACAAAAACTGCGAGCTGAGGTATCCGTTCGACGTCAAACAACTTGGCTGTTCATTTGTGCGGCTGCCTGTGCGTTGTTCACCGTTTTATTTGTGCGGCTGGGTGATATTCAACTT